>Ga0160464_100186_pt1 | contig 63680 bp, 44 predicted proteins | sample HID1971I_E11MG_FD_108275 | JGI IMG/M metagenome (GOLD analysis project Ga0160464, IMG submission 108275) | Enriched millipede-associated microbial communities from UW Madison campus, WI, USA - HID1971I_E11 MG | ecosystem: Host-associated > Arthropoda: Insects > Digestive system > Unclassified ... | reverse complement strand
CTCATCCAGCCGTTTCAGAAAAACTTCATCGCTTTTGGAATGCGCCAGTACCCGGGTATCTTCAAATGGTGAACTGGCGAAGTGTTCTCTGATTTTGGAACGGTTGCGCAACAGGTTGGCCACCTGCACCTGCAGGAATTCAGGGGAGAATGGCTTCTGTACATAGGCATCAGCCCCTACTTCCAGTCCCTGAATCTGAGAACTATATGAGTTTTTGGCCGTAAGAAGGATCAGGGGAATATGGCAATAGTCTACATTTGATTTTAGGAGATGGCAAAATTCGAAACCATCGATACCCGGCATCATAATGTCGCTGATGATCAGGTCGACCACCTGCTCCTGAAGGATCTGAATACCATTCTCCCCGTCTTCGGCGGTAAGCACCTCGTATTTATCGCTGAATATTTCTGATAGAAAATCCAGGATATCTTCGTTGTCATCTACAATTAAAATCAGCTCGCTCATGTCCTGATATTGGTCAAAATTATATATACTAGCCCATTTTCTTCCATTTACTCAGGTTAAATTCAACCAGGTGATGAATGGGCAGGGACAGTTCAAAAATAGTAAGCTCCTGGTCGGATTGCAATAGCTTTAAGCTACCACCGTGCAACTCGGCGAGCGAACGGGCAATAGGGAGCCCTATCCCGGTACCTGGTTTGTCGGAATTCTTACTCATCCTGAAAAAAGGCTCAAAGATCCGCTCTTTATACTCCGGGCCAATCTGACCACCGTCGTTGCACAGCAGGATGACAAAATTCTCATCGCCCGTTTTCACCGGCAGCAATTCGACCTTCAACTGCGACCTGCCATATTTTATGGCATTCGACAAGAGGTTGCTGATGATCTTGGTAAAAGCCTCGTAATCGACAAAAGCGGTAAGGATGGATTTAGGGACCTTTACTTCAATTTTCATCTTCTTCTTTTCGGCCTCGGCCTTAAAGTTGCTGATCTCCTGTTTAAGTACCTGGACAATATTGAGGTTCACAAAGTTGAGTCCAAACTGGTCGATCTCAGTCTTGCGGAAGTCGAGCAGCTGGGAGCTGAGCGACAATAACCTGTTGGTATTTTTATCAATCAGCTGCATGCTTTTTTTGAAAGAAGGAAGCTCATCTATCCGCCCCATGATCCGTTCTACCGGGCCCCTGATCAGGGTAAGCGGGGTCTGGATCTCGTGGGCTATATTGGTAAAAAACTCGATCTTGGCCTGGTAAATCTCCTTGTCTTTCTCAAACTGGAAAAGTTTGAGTTTACGTTGGTTTTTGGCTTCGAGATATTTCCTGTACCTGCTGGCCGCAAGATAGATCAATATCAGCACCAATGCGAGATAGATTACATAGGCCGCAGTGCTCAACCAAAATGGCGGAAGGATGTGGATGACTAGTCTACGCTTCGCACTTTCCCAGTTGCCTACATTGCTTTCTGCTTTGACCAGGAAATGGTATGTGCCGGGTGAAAGGTCAGTAAAATACGCTTTTGGGGGACCTTTGACCTCCGTCCAATCCTCCATCCCAATATCAGACATGCGGTATTTGTAATTGATGGCGCGCGAGGAGGAATAACTGAGTGCCGCAAACTCGAGGTTGAAGCTGGACTGATCGTAACGGAGGGTGAGGGTATCGGTGTATGGCATGGCATGACGAAGTATAGCGCCTGAATCTGAAGCCAGCACATCGTGATTGTTCACCTGCAGACCGGTGAGGTAGATGGGCGGTGCGCTTAGCTTTTTACTGAGTTCCGACGGATCAAAGGCCACCAATCCCTGTACGGTTCCGAAATACATCCGCCCGGTGCTGTCTTTATACGCTGAATTGTAGTTGAACTGATCCGTGATCAGACCGTTGGCCTGTGTAAATACCCTGATGTTTTTACCGTTGGAATCAAGGGTGACCAGCCCCTTGAGCGAACTGATCCAGAGATTCCCGCGCGCGTCCTCGAGCGTACGGAACAGATAATTGCTGGGTAGGCCGGTGTTGGTGGTGATCCGCCGGAAGGTACGGCGGTCGGCCGACAGCCTGATCAAGCCTCCTCCCTCTGTGCAGAGCCAGAGTGCACCTCTGCTGTCTTCAAAGATTCCCTGGATCTGATATTGGATCTGCTTGCTGCTTCCGAAACGGATATTGCCTTTGACACCTTTGCGAAGGTTATAATAAAAAAGACCTTTTTCAAGGCTGCCGGCCCAGACGGTTCCCTCTTTATCTTCCAGGATCGCGTAGATATTGCCCTCGGAGGCCAGGACAGATTTACGGGTAAACTGGCCGCTGGCCGGATCATAGGCATACAGTCCGGCACCGATCGTACCGACGAGAACCTCATTGCCGGAGCCCTTCTGGAGAGACATGACAAAATCACTGGAATGCCCATCCGCAGCTCCGATGACGGGGAATCGTTTCTCCACCATTCCGGTACGGGTATTCAGAATATCCATACCATGCAGAAAAGTACCCACATACAAGCGGTCGCCGACTGGTAATATGCCATGGATGTTGGGATAGGATAAACTTCCTGCAACACCGGTGGCCGTATACTGGCTGAAATGCCCGGTCTTTGGATCAAACTTGTTTAAACCGGCATCTTCAGTTCCAATCCAGATATTGCCATGCTGATCGCCCTGGATTTCGCGGACAGCATTTCCGGAGATTGAATTCCTGTCCTTGATATTGATGTATTTATGGAATTTAATACTCTCCGGAGAACAATGGTTGAGTCCGCCGAAAAAGGTTCCCGCCCAGATACCACCTTCCCGGTCTTTCAGCAGACTGTACACTGCATTGTCCGACAAGGCATACCGGTCGGCCGGCATTTTGCGCAAAACGGTCAGGCTGCCGGTACGGATGTTGCAGACGTAGATGCCCGATTCGGACGCCGCCCAGTAGGTATCCCCTCCGGCATAGATGATGTCGCGAACATACAAATCCGTTCGGTCATCGCTGCGTTCCACCAGCGGCGTTAAGCGTTTTTCTTTCACCCGGTACAGTTTCAGACCATGGCCTGCAGTGCCAATCAGGATGTTGTCGCCCCTCGGGAGTATTTTGCTGATGGATTTTCGGCGGAAGCTGGAATGAGGGCTAATTACTTGTATGCGCCTGGTGACCCGGTTGGACACAGGATTGAAGCAATACATCAGCCCCAGGTGGGTGCCAATCCATAGCTGGCCCTGATCATCGAAATTCATCGCAGAACCTGGTATGCCGGTATATATTGTAATGCGCTTATTGTCCGGATTGAGGCGGCACAAAGTCCCGTTCTGCAGCCACCAGAGCTGACCTGCGCTGTCTGCCACTACCTGGCTGACCGGTGCCCGGGCACCTGGTAGGGCAGTAAACACTTCCTGATAGGGATTGAAGCGGAACAGGCCCCGGTCGGTCGCCATCCAAATCATTCCCTGACGGTCTTCACAAAGGGCATTGACAAAATAACTGCCTGCTACCCTTCCTGGTTTATGGGTGTAGCTCTTGAAAGAATGCCCGTTATAGGCATCCAATCCACTCTTTGTACCCGCCCAGATCATACCATTCCGGGTTTGAAGCAAACTGGTCACCGTATTGTGCGACAAGCCCTGGTCGACCTGGAAACGCCTGAAATAATAAGGCTGAGCCTGGGCAGCGGCACTCCATAACAGCAAAAGAATAAAATTTACGATGCGCATCTGCCGGGTATTATACTGGTTTCAATCAAAGTTATCAAATGATTTTAGAAAGACCCGATGCGGATGAGGTTATTCAAATTTTGAGACGATTCATGGAAAGATTGATCAGAAGGGTTTGTTGCAAACCGCTTACTTTGATTCAACTAAATATAACCAGATATGAAAAAAATTTTACCCGGACTATGGGCAGTGACACTGTTGTTGTGTGTCGTTGTTTTTCCTTTGAAAGGATTTTCACAAAACATGCGGATTACCGGAACCGTTAAAGACGCCAGCGGCGATCTGATTCCAGGTGCAACCGTAAAAATCAAAAACCAGTCGGCCGTAGCAACCACCAGTATATCGGGGGTATTTGTGATCGAAGCCCTGGCCAACGCGGTCATGCAGATATCCTATGTAGGGTACAACACCCTGGAAGTACCTGTGAATAACCGCAGCGTGATCAATGTGGTGCTGGAATCATCGGCGACCGACCTTGATGATGTGGTGGTGGTAGGCTATGGAACAGTGCGCAAAAGCGACCTGACCGGATCGGTCACCTCCCTGAAAGCCAATGAGCTGACCAAAGGAGCCAATCAGAACGTGCAGCAGGCCATGATCGGGCGCTCTGCCGGTGTGCGCGTCTACCAGAAAAGTGGCGAACCCGGAGCGGCCATGAGCGTACAGGTACGTGGTGTAACGTCTATTACCGGAAATAATGAGCCCCTGTATGTCATAGACGGCTTGCCGGTAAACGACGCGGTAGCCATCGGTTCTTCGGCACCGGGCGGCACCACCAACAACCCCAACTTGCGCTCGGCCATGAACGGGCTGAACCCGGCGGATATCGAATCGATCGAGATCTTAAAAGATGCATCCGCAACTGCGATCTACGGATCAAGGGGCGCCAATGGTGTGGTACTGATCACTACAAAAAGAGGTGCCACAGGGGGCCTAAAGGTCGATTACAATACCTCTATAGGTACTCAAAAGGCAGCAAAACTGCAGCAGTTTATGACTGCCGATGAATATACACAGGCGATCAATGGCATCATCGACCTCGGCAGCCTCTCTACACAGCGGGTAACTGCGACAAATACCAATACCGACTGGCAATCCCTGCTGCTTAGAAAGGGGGATATCCAGACGCACGACCTATCCTTCTCTGGTGGTGGCGGCAATACCAAATATTTCATCTCCGGTGGCTATTATGACCAGGAAGGCATTATGCTGCGCTCGGGCAGTAAGCGCTACAATGCCCGTGTGAATGTGGACAATGTGGTGGCCAATAAATATGCGGTTGGCATCAGCCTGAGCACCTCTTACGCCCGGGATGCGTATAATGCGACGGGACTGGGATTGAACGACAATGCCAGTGCGTTGTATATGGCACAGAATTATGACCCAACAGCAGCGCCTTATAATGAAGACGGCAGCTATGCGCGCTCAGGCCTGATGAATCCAATGGACAATCCCCTGGCGGTCATCAACGGACAATATTCAGATGGCGATACCTATCGTACGGTGGGCAATATCTATGCAGAATATTACCTGGTCCCTTCCTTATCTGCCAAAGTACGGGTGGGTGCAGACATGAACCAAAGCCAGCGCTACTTCTGGATAGACCCCACTACGCTAACCGGCCTCTCGTACAACGGATTTGCCGATGTCCGTGATGGGAAAAGGGGCTACTATCTGGGTGAGGCAACGCTTAACTTCAACGAGACCATTGGCGACCACCGGATTTCTGCTGTAGGCGGGGCAACCTATGAGCGCTATACCTCAAGTACGCTGATTGCCAACTCCCGGTCATTTGCGCTTCCGGACCTGACCTATGACGCTTTGGGCACAGGCGACAACACCCTAAACGGTGTGGGTAACGGCAGGCAGGAAAATATCCTGATCTCCTTTCTGGGCCGCGTGAATTACGCGTACAAAGGCAAATATCTGTTAACCGCTTCCATGCGGGCGGACGGATCGGCCAGGTTTGGCCCGAACAAACGCTTTGGTTATTTCCCTTCAGCCGCACTGGCCTGGAGAATGAAGGACGAAGACTTCCTGAAAAACATATCTGTACTGAGCGACCTGAAGCTTCGCGCCAGCTACGGTGCGACGGGCAATCAGCCCAATGGGAACTATATTTATTTTTCGACGTATTCCGCAGGCCGCAATGCAGTCTTTAACGGTGTGCGTGTCAGTTCCCTCAATCCTACCCGCAGCGCCAACCCCGATCTGCAGTGGGAATCGGCCCAGCAGGTGGACGTTGGCCTGGACTTTAGCTTCTTCTCCAGCAGGCTAAGCGGAAGTGTGGAATACTATGACCGAAAAACTGAGGATCTGATTTATGATATCCCGCAGGCCGCCAGCACCGGATTTCTGGCCAAGACGCAGAATGTAGGCAGTATGCGCAACAAAGGCTTCGAGTTTGCATTGAAAGGATCGATCCTGAAGAATAAAGACCTGAGTATCGATGCCGGTGTCAACCTGACGACCATCCGCAATGAGGTAGTGAGCCTGGGCGGACTGAGCCAGGTCGTCTACGGCGGTGCCGGATCAATAGGAACTTTCGGCATCCTGAAACCAGGCGAAGCGATCGGCTCGTACTACGGCTACATTGTAGACGGCATCTGGCAAACGGGAGATGATTTCTCCACCGCGCAGACGGGTGTACGGCCGGGCGACATTAAATACCGGGACCTGGACGGCAATAAACTGATCAATGCCAACGACCGGGCGATCATCGGTTCTTCGATGCCCGATATGTATTACGGCTTCAATACCAACATCACGTATAAAATGTTTAACCTGGATGTATCTTTTGAAGGATCTGAAGGCGCTAGTTTGCTAAACAGCAGTTTGGTCGATGCGTACTATCCGGTAGACCTGCGGAGGAACAAACTGGCCGAGCCATATCTGAACCGCTGGACACCTACCAATCCGGGCAATGAGTTTCCGTCATTTTTGCCGAATGATGTGCAGGGGCAACGCCAGGCCAATACCCGGACGATCGAAGATGCCTCTTACCTCAGACTACAGTCGGTACGCCTGTCGGCCCGCATTCCGGTACCGAAAAACAGGTTCATCAGCCAGGCCTCCGTATTTGCCACCGGGCAGAATCTATACACCTGGACCAGCTATTCAGGCACGGACCCGGCGGCAAACTCGCTGGGCGACAACATACTGCGGGTTGACTACAACTCTTACCCGCTTACGAGGACGTATACGTTCGGTCTAAATGTTCAATTCTAACCCACTAAAGAAGACATCATGAATAGGATTAAAATATATAGCTTAATGATCGGCTTGATGATGGCCGGTACTTCCTGCGAGAAAGCACTGGAAGTGTCGCCAAGATCAGAATTTTCACCAGACAATGTACAAAACACGGATGCCGGGATCAAGTCTCTGCTTTACTCCGCTTATGCCCAGGCGCAAAGCCAGATTGGCAGCCGCTTTGTGATCAACGACTCAGAAATGTGTACCGACATGGCTTACAACACCGGCGGGGCGGAAAACGGACAGCTGATCACCATCATCAATTTTACCTGGGACCCTTCACTCTCGAGTTTTGCGGTCGAGATGTGGGAGCCCAACTACCGCAGCATCCGCGATGCGAACGGTGTGATTGAAAACATTGCTAAGGTCAATACCACGGAAGCCAATAAGAAGCTGTATACTGCCGAGGCAAGATTGCTTCGTGCACAAGCTTATGCCAACCTGTACAGCTGGTTTGGCCCGGTACCTTTGCGGACACCTGAAACCCAGGTTGGCAATCTGGCACGGGCTACAGATGAGGAGATGCGCACATTTATAGAAACGGAGATCAAAGCCGCTGTGGCGGACCTGCCAAATCCGGGTGCTGAGGCTGCATTTGGACGCTATAATAAAGGGATAGCCTACGCTGTCCTGGCCAAATTCTTACTCCAAACCAAGCAATGGCAAAAAGCCGCAGACGCATCCAAAGCCGTGATCGACTTCAATTACTATCAATTGTTTGGTTCTTTTGAGGGTTTGTTCCGTACAGAAAATAAAATGAACAGGGAAATGATCTTCGTGCTGCCCTGCAGGCCGGAGGATCCCTTTGGCAACTGGTTTCAGGCAGGTGCATTGCCGGCTGCCTACAAGAGCAGCACACAGTTCCCGAACTTCGTGTACAAAGCCACGATGTCCAACTTCGCGACCATGTACCGGTTGAGAACAGCATTTGTCAATACATTTGCCGCCAGCGATAAGCGCAAATCCCTGATCCTGACCAGCTATATCAATGCGAGCAATGCGACAGTAGACCTCTCCACAGGTGACAATGCGCGGAGCTTTAAATATTGGGACAATGCGACCGTGGGCAACAACAGCGGTACCGATGTGCCGGTATTGCGCTATGCGGATATCCTGCTCAGCTATTCGGAGGCCCTGAACGAAATCACCGGTCCAACGGAAGAAAGCCTGAGATGGATCAATCTGGTGCGCCGCCGTGCGGAACTGCCTGATCTGACGCTGGCCGCCATGACCTCGAAGGATATATTCAGGGATGCCCTACTGGCCGAACGGGGCTGGGAATTTGTATCAGAAGGCAAACGCAGGGAAGACCTGATCCGACATGGCAAATTTATCAGTCTGGCCAAAGCCAGGGGCATAACCAATGCGACAGACAACAGGGTGTTGTTCCCAATTCCTCAATCAGAGATTGAAGCCAACAAACTTTGTATTCAGAATCCAGGATATTAACTTTAAATTTTAAATATATGACTTACCCTTTCCCAATTTTTTTAAGACATGCTCTGATTATTTTTGCTATACTCTGCAGTGCGCACAGCTTTGCACAACAAAAATGGACGACCGAAAAAGCCAATGCCTGGTATAAAAAGCAGGGATGGATGACGGGTGCTAATTTTCAACCCTCAACGGCCATCAACCAGCTGGAAATGTTTCAGGCCGGCACCTTTGACGAGGCTACGCTGGATAAAGAACTGGGCTGGGCCCAGGAGCTTGGATTTAACACCATGCGCGTATTTTTACACCACATCGCCTGGACATCGGACAAAAAAGGTTTTAAAGAGCGCCTCAACAAGTATCTTGACATTTCCAGCAGACACAACATCAAAACCATGATCGTTTTTTTTGACGATTGCTGGAACGATTCTTACAAGCCCGGAAAACAACCTGAGCCGAAACCAGGGATACACAACAGCGGCTGGCTGAGAGACCCGGGAACCGACATCCGCAAAAACGCAGATAGTGTAAAAATGCTGGAGGCTTACGTAAAGGATATTATGACGGCCCATAAAAATGACGACCGGATCATCATGTGGGATTTGTACAATGAGCCGGGAAACAATAAATATGTAGACCAAAGCCTGTCACTGCTGAAACAAGTATTTAGCTGGGCCCGGGCGGTCAACCCATCTCAGCCAATTACAGCAGGCGTATGGAGTTTTGGTGACAATTTCAAAAACCTGAATACCTTTCAATTGGAGAATTCAGACATCATCACCTATCATCACTATGGGTATTCGGACCGTCATCTTGCAAAAATCAAGGAACTGCGCAAGTACAACCGTCCGCTGGTATGCACCGAGTACATGGCAAGAAGAAACGGCAGCCTGTTTCAGACCATCATGCCGATATTAAAAGCTGAAAATGTCGGCGCCATACACTGGGGCTTTGTGTCGGGCAAAACCAATACCATATTTGCCTGGGATACCCCTATTGCCTCAGGAAAAGAACCGGAACTTTGGTTTCACGACATTTACCGAAAAGACAAAACCCCTTTTAGCGTACATGAGGTAGAGCTAATTAAATCGTTAACCCTAAAAAAATAGATACCGATGCTGAAGTTGATTTCCATTCTTACCCTGATTGGTTCGCTGTTTTTCGTCCTGGCTGGCACAAATAAAAAGTCCGCTGATGTAGCTAAACAGCAGCCGAAGCGCCCTAATATTGTCCTGATTCTTGCCGACGACCTGGGTTACTCTGACCTTGGCTGTTATGGTGGTGAAATACGCACGCCCAACCTGGATTACCTGGCAAAAAATGGCCTGCGCTATAGGCAGTTTTACAACACGTCGAGGTGCTGCCCTACCCGGGCATCACTGCTGACAGGCTTATACAACCAACAGGCAGGGATAGGAAAAATGACCGATGCAGAAGAACTTCCGGCCTACCTGGGCAGACTGAGCGACAATGCGGTAACCCTCGCTGAAGTGTTGAAAACAGCGGGGTACCAGACAGGTATGACGGGAAAGTGGCACGTCTCCAACACCTTCTCTGAGAAGGACCCCAAAGAGCAATTGGCCTGGCTTAACCATCAGAAACAGTATGGCGATTTCTCTCCATTGAAACAATACCCGACTGCCAGGGGCTTTGACAAGTTTTTTGGAACCATTTGGGGCGTGATCGACTTTTTCGATCCCTTCAGCCTGGTGAACGGTACGACACCTGTAAAAGAAGTGCCAAAAGACTATTACCATACTGACGCAATAAACGATACGGCCGTATCCTATATCAATGAATGGAAAAAAACAGACAAACCGTTCTTCCTGTATGTGGCCCATAATGCGCCGCACTGGCCCTTGCACGCCTTACCGGAGGATATAGAGAAATATAAGGACACGTACAAAGCTGGCTGGGATGCTATTCGTGAGGCCCGGTATAAAAGGATGGTGAAGATGGGACTGATAGATCCGAAGACGACAAAATTATCTCCACGGGAGAATCAGCAGGAAAGCTGGGCAGCCAATCCGGACAAAGACTGGGATGCACGGGCTATGGCTGTACATGCCGCTATGGTAGACCGCATGGATCAGGGAATCGGGCGCATTATTGATGCGCTTCGGAAATCGGGTGAACTGGACAATACGCTCATCCTGTTTTTATCAGATAATGGCGCGAGTCCGGAAATAGCTGCCGCTTATGGCCCTGGATTTGACCGTGCCAACCAAACCCGTACGGGTATACCTGTATCTTTTGATACGGAAAAGAAGGTGATGCCTGGTCCGCAGACCAATTACGCTTCTCTGGGCCCGGTCTGGGCCAATGTGGCCAATACACCTTACCGATTCGCCAAGGCCCAGTCGTATGAAGGTGGTTTGCGTACCCCCATGATCGCCTTCTGGCCTAAGGGTATTACCGCCAGAAAAGGCGGGTATAGCGATCAGGTCGCGCATGTCATGGATTTTATGAAAACCTTTACCGACTTGTCGCAAGCAGAATATCCAGGGGAATATAAGGGCAATCAGATCATACCCACCACAGGCAAAAGTCTGATCCCCTCCTTTAAAGGGCTAAGCGGTGCTGGCCATCAAACACTATTTAACGAGCATTTTGGTGCACGCTATGCCCGTTCGGGCAACTGGAAAATAGTATCTAAGAACAACGATCCTGCCTGGCACCTGTACGATCTGTCGAAAGACAATACTGAGCTTAATGACCTGGCGGCCATCAATCCTGACAAAGTCAAAGAACTGGAAGGCATGTGGAAGAAATGGGCGGATGAAAATAAGGTGTTTCCAAAGCCTGTGAAAAAGAAATAGCTTAGTCTTAGATTCTTTTTTATTGACTATTCAGCGGAAACTTTTATCTTTCCTCTTCCTAGATTACAATTGAAAAGATGACCAATATACTTCTGAAGAAAACCCGGCGCCTGGCCGTACTGTGCCTGACCATCCTCTGCTTGCTGGCCGAAACAAATCCTGCAGCGGGCCAGGCCCCCACTCCAACGAGCAGCATCGAACGCCTGGCCCCTGAATTTGATCTGCTTATCAGGCCCGGAGCCCATATACAAATCATTGCCAGCGGCTTTGAATGGATAGAAGGGCCGGTATGGGTAAAGCAGCATCAGATGCTGCTGGCTTCTGATGTCATGAAAAATACCATTTATAAATGGACGGCCGAAAAAGGAAAAGAAATATACCTGCAGCCTTCCGGCTATACCCAGCCGACGCCACGTGGTAAAGAACTCGGCTCAAACGGTCTCTCCCTTGATCCGGGAGGCCAATTGGTGCTGGCTCAGCATGGCGACCGGCGCATTGCGCGTATGGAGGCCCCGCTCAACGACCCAAAACCCCGGTACAAGACGCTGGCCGGTAGTTATGAAGGCAAAAAATTCAATAGCCCGAATGACCTGACCATTGCCGCCAATGGAACGATCTATTTTACAGATCCGCCCTATGGTTTTGAGCATGGGGTGAATGATCCATTGCGTGAACTGCCGCATCATGGCGTATATAAAGTGAAAGATGGCAAAGTAACCCTGATGACGGACACCCTCAGCAGGCCGAACGGCATTGTCCTGTTTCCTGACGGAAAGCGGGTGCTGGTAGCCAATACTGATGGCAAAAAGCCCTATGTATACATCTATGATATTGACAAAAAAGGCAATTTCCAAAATGGAAGGGTCTTCATCAACAGCAGGGAGACATACGGTGCATCGGGCGGGGTATTTGATGGCATGAAGATCGATGCCAAAGGCAATATTTTTGCAGCGGGTTCAGGCGGCATCTGTGTGTACAACAGCGAAGGCAAAGCCCTCGGACGGATTAAAATCACCGGAAGAATCTCCAATTGCGCTTTTGGCAACACCACTAAAACCTTGTTCGTCACAGCCGATGATTACCTGATTAAAATAGAACTTTAACACAACCTATGTCTGCATTATCACAAATACTTCAACACAAAATTATCGCCATCATCAGGGGAGCTGACCCCGCTGAAGTGGTTAAAATATCGGAAGCTTTATATACCGGAGGTATACGCTTGCTGGAAATTACGATGAATTCTGCCGAACCCCTGCGGGTGATCCGGGAGCTGACGGAGCATTTTGGCGACAGGATGACCATTGGTGCGGGTACTGTGATCGATCTGGACATGCTCCATGACGCGGTAGCCGCAGGCGCAAGGTTTGTCTTATCGCCGGTAATGGATATTGAAGTGATCCGCGAAGCCAAAAAGCTTGGCGTGGTGAGCATCCCCGGTGCTTATACTGCTACGGAGATTTTTACAGCGTATAAAGCTGGCGCAGATATCGTTAAAGTGTTTCCGGCAGGTTCGCCTGCTTATCTGAAAGACATTGGCGGCCCTTTGCCACAGATACCTTTAATGCCTACCGGCGGTGTCAGCCTCGATAACATCGCCGATTTCCACAAAGCGGGCGCTGTAGGATTTGGCATTGGCAGTGCCCTTGTGGATACCAAAAAGAAAGTCACCGATCAATACCTTACCGAGCTGACGGCAAAGGCTGCGGCATTTGTTGAAGCCATACACCCTACTGTTTAAATTGATAAGACCATGAAGATTAGAAGTTACGAATTGTTCCAGGTGCCACCACGCTGGCTGTTTTTAAAGATAGAAACTGATGAAGGCATTGTAGGCTGGGGCGAGCCGGTCATAGAAGGGAAGGCTGCTACTGTTAAGGCCGCGGTAGATGAATTGATGGAATACCTGATCGGCAAGGACCCGATGAACATAGAAGACCACTGGAACGTGATGTACCGGGCGGGTTTCTATAGGGGTGGCGCGATCCTGATGAGTGCGATAGCCGGGATCGACCAGGCCCTGTGGGACATCAAAGGTAAGTTTTACAATGCGCCGATCCACCAACTGATGGGCGGCAAGGCCAGGGATACCATGAAAGTATACAGCTGGATCGGTGGCGACCGCCCGGCTGAAGTGGGACTGGAAGCAAAAAAGATGAAAGAGCAGGGCTTCCTGGCCGTGAAGATGAATGCGACTGAAGAATTGCAATATGTAGACAGCTACGCAAAGATTGATCAGGCCATTGCGCGGATAGCCGCCGTAAGGGAAGCTGGCGGGCCGGACTTCGGCATCGGCATCGATTTTCATGGCCGGGTACATAAGCCCATGGCTAAAATACTGGCTAAGGAGCTGGAGCCCTTCCGGCCGATGTTTATTGAGGAACCTGTACTTCCGGAAAATAATGAAGACCTGAGAGAGATCGCAAACCATGTGGCCATTCCGATCGCTACCGGCGAACGCATGTTTTCCCGCTGGGAATTTAAAAACCTCCTCAGCCAGGGTTATGCCGATATCATACAGCCTGACGTGTCGCATGCCGGTGGAATCACCGAATGCAAAAAAATAATCTCCATGGCGGAAGCGTACGACGTGGCCGCAGCACCGCATTGCCCGCTGGGGCCCATTGCACTGGCTGCCTGCCTGCAGGTCGATGCCACTTGCCACAATGCCTTCATCCAGGAACAAAGCCTGGGCATACATTACAATCAGGGCAGCGACCTGCTGGATTATCTCGTAGACAAGACCGTATTCGAATATAAAGCAGGCTATGTCAATATCCCTGACAAGCCAGGCCTGGGTATCGAAATCAACGAAGATCATGTGCGTAAAATGGCGGAAATAGGCCACAACTGGCGAAACCCGGTGTGGCGACATACCGATGGCAGTGTAGCAGAATGGTAAAATCAGATACGATGAATCATACAAAACCGACCAAGATCAGGTACCAGATCCTGTTTCTGATCTTTGTAAACGTAGTGATCAACTATATGGACCGGAGCAATCTGGCCGTTGCCGCTTCAGAGATCAGCAAAGAGTTTGAATTCACCTCTGTACAAATGGGGCTTATTTTTTCTGCCTTCAGCTGGACTTACCTCCTGTTCCAGATCCCGGGCGGGATTATGGTCAAGCGCTACAGTCCGAGGGTATTGTATGCCTTCAGTCTGATCACCTGGTCACTGGCGACGGTATTTCAGGGCTTTGCTAAGGGATTCGTGACGCTCTTTGGTTTGCGCATGGCTACAGGTGCTTTTGAGGCGCCGGCTTTTCCGATCAACAACAGGGTGGTGAGCAATTGGTTTCCCGACAATGAGCGGGCTTCGGCGATTGCGGTGTATACCTCCGGGCAGTTTCTGGGCCTGGCCTTCCTGATGCCAGTACTCTCCAAAGTACAGTTTTACGTAGGCTGGAAAGGCCTTTTCGTGGTGACCGGTTTGGTGGGCATCCTATGGGGAATCGTGTGGTATATCTTTTACCGCGATCCTATGAAGCATAAAAAGGTGAATGAAGCCGAGCTGGACCTGATTGAAAAAGGGGGCGGTATGCTGGATAAACAAAGCGCCAGTGACGACAACAGCCGGAAGAAATTTAAATGGTCAGACCTGAAAGAGGTCTTGTCGCACCGAAAGCTATGGGGCATTTATATCGGGCAGTTTGCGGTCAATTCTACCTTATGGTTTTTCCTCACCTGGTTTCCAAAATACCTGGTGGATTATCGCGGCTTGGACTTCATCAAGTCCGGGTACTGGGCTTCTGTACCCTACCTGGCCGCATTTGCCGGTGTATTGAGTTCGGGCTTTTTGTCTGATTACCTGATCAGGAAAGGCGTATCTGCAGCTAAGGCGCGCAAGCGTCCGATCATCATTGGTTTGCTGGTGTCGGTGCTGATCCTTGGCGCCAATTATGTCGATAGTCCGCCACTGATCATCCTGTTTATGTCGCTCTCCTTCTTTGGAGTAGGCTTTGCCTCCATCACCTGGATTTTTGTATCCACACTGGCTCCCAAACACCTGATCGATATCACCGGGGGCGTATTCAATTTTATCGGACAGCTTTCTGGTATTATAGTTCCCATTGTGATCGGCTTTTTGGCCAGCGGCGGCGACTTTGCCCCGGCATTGGTATTTGTTGCTGTCATGGGACTGGCAGGAGCCTGTTCTTATATATTTTTGGTAGGCAATGTAGAGCGCATCCCATCCAATTCAGATCCGGAAACAAAGGGCATATGATGAACTATTTTTTAAGCTGCGATTGGGGGACGAGTTCCTTCCGTCTGAGGCTGATTGAGGCCGACAGTCTTTTGGTATTGGCTGAGCGGAAAAGTAAGGAGGGCATATCTGACACTTACCGCTCCTGGCTAAGCCAGAAAGATGCGGTAGCACGGCAGGATTTTTATGTGCGGATCATCAGAAGGCAGATCGACAAGCTGGGTCAGGATGCTGAACTGCAAAAGCAAAATATAGATCTGGCCGGCATCCCTGTGATCCTGTCGGGCATGGCCTCCTCAACTATCGGACTGATCGAGCTGCCTTATAAAGCGGTTCCGTTTGCTTTAAATAGTTCTGACCTGAACATGCAGGTGCTCAATGAAGAAGCTGGAGCCAATCCGCTGATTGTAGTGTCTGGCGCCTGCACAGAGAATGATGTGATCCGCGGTGAAGAAACCAAAGTGTTGGGCTGTGCGCAATATCTGAATGATGGGGAGGAAGAAGTCCTGCTGCTCATGCCAGGTACGCACCCTAAACATATATTGATCCGCGGGCAACAGGTTTATGGCTTCAAAAGCTATATGACTGGAGAATTCTTTGACCTGCTGAGCGGACATGGTGTGCTCTCGGCAGTGGTGAAAGAAGGGGCCGATATAGATGACCCGGAGAGCACCAGGCATTTCAATGAAGGACTGAAAGATGCAGGGGAAAGCAATCTGCTCCATGCCAGCTTCATGGTGCGTACACGGCAAGTGTTGCAGCAGATACCCCCGGAGCACAATTATCATTACCTGAGCGGGTTGCTGATCGGCAACGAACTCAAGGATATGAACCGGGCCTGCTCAGTCTACCTGGTCAGTACGGGATTGCATACCAGGCTATACTCAAAAGCTTGCGCTGCACTTGGAATACACATTGAACAGGTCATTGATGCCGATGAAGCATTGGTCAGGGGACAGCAGATTGTTTTTTCCCTCCTAGAAAAGGCTTAGTCCTATATTATTTGTTAACCTTACAAAGCTTGGATTTCTTCAATGGAGAGCTTTGTGTACCGAGCGATTTTGTCGAGTGGTTCTTTTTCAAGCAGCATCTGTCGGGCTAGATCTACCTTTTCTTTCTCTGCTTTGGCTATAGCGTTTTGTGCTTTAGCCCGTTCTTCTCTGCGACCTTTTCTAATACCATCCTGATAAAATGGATCTTTTTCTATTTTAAATGTTCCGACAATTGCCATAGCTTTTTTAAATTGTTTTGTTAGTTTTCGTAATTGCACCAGTCCCCTAAGTTGCTGTATATACCTTAAGGTATTCAGTTCTCCCTCAGCCTGTTTCTCAATGTCCTTCAAAATCTCTTTAATCACTTCTACCGGCGGCTGATGATCAAAGTTACCAAATATCGCCAGCAATTTCTGCTCCGGTATTGGAGAATTTAAAAATATTTTATAATCATATTGCTGTAATGCAATGAGATGGTATTGAAACTTAAGGTACTCTTCATCTATCACATACGGCATAGTGGATGTTGGCTTGGCCAGATAAATCACATACTGCTTAACTGGAAGATTGTACCTGCGTCTGAGCATCACCCGGTAGGCAAGCATCCGGTTGTCCATAGCTGAATCATTATCAGACTGCCACTCCACATGTAATATATAAGTTTCCCCGGTATGATCAGTTACCTTACTTAATTGATCAGATATCGTTTCATTGGTGTGCTGTAGGCTCTCCTGTAGATCTTCACTCTTTACTATATCCAATCCAAGAATTTCCCGGGTAAATGCTTTTGAAAACTTATGCACGTTTTCCTTGATGATCTTATCATATAATTTTTTGTCTGTGAGAATATCCTCTGTTTGGTCTGTCATGGCTAGCAGGTTTCAAATTTCTGCGGCGAATGTAATTACTCCAGAGCAGACCCCGTTAAACGGCAAAATTCTTGTGCAACAAGACAATAAATTGATTTTCAGAAACTTAAAATAACGAATCAGTCAGAAATTTGGCTATTCTCTATTCGCAGGACAGTATTGCGCAATAAGCCAGTCTGATAAGTGTGGTATTTATAAAGAGATTGACGGTAAATGGGTGAAATGTTTACACTGGAATGGAAAGAAGAGGAATGTTTAAACCAGAAGCCATCATCCTGGTTTTGCTTTTATGAACCAGGGAGGCCCAGAAGCCATACTCTTTTGGGATCATAATCAAAAGCTCCGCCTGGTATTCAATGATTTCCTTTTCAATTTCTTTGATAACGGTATTCGACCTGACATTTTTATGGGAATAGGTCACTCCATCGAGGCCGTCATTGATCACGTCCAGAGAGATCAATCCCCTGCCATCGGCTTTTAGCTCATCAATCTTTTGATCTACATAGAAAACTTCTATTTCTGAATCACTTTCTACAGCCAGGCCTTTGATTTTTGACAGGATGTCCCGGGAAACTCCCTGGAGTATATCGCAGGCAAATAGTATTTTTTTAAGACCTTCAAATTTTGCACCTATTGGAACAGCAAGCACGGGAAAGTTCATCTTTTTAATGGCTGTTGTGGTGGTATTTCCGAGCAAATCCTGCTCCAGGGATTTGTTGGCCATGCCCAATACAATCAGCTTGGCATCGTACTTAACCAGGATTTCATTTAAGTCATCTTCAATAAATGAAAAGGTAGATTCATGGGCAACTTGTATATCGTATGTGAAGGCCAGCAGCTCGGCTTTTTTCTTAAGGAATTCCTGGTTCTCCCTGAGCATATCCTGAATGGTCGTCGCAGGCAAAAGCGTATTGGAAGCATGAACAGGAAGAGTAAAAGCATTGAAAAGTACCAATTTAGCATGATACTTTTTAGCGATTGCGGCAGCATATTGTACGGCATTTTCTGCAACCGGAGAAAAATCTGTGGCAACGATTATATTGATCATATCAAAAGAATTTATGTTTTGATAAATCTAATTTTAATACCTATGCTTAATGTCTTATTTATCTGACATTTTTTTATTTGACAATCAATTAACCTTGCATGGTGTAGAGCGTTTGAGATTAATGCACATTCATTGAAATTTTCTGGCCTTCAACTGGCTTTCCTGCACCCCATTTAGCATACCAGGCTATAAAAGCAAAGCAGAAGAGCGGAATGATGAATGCAATGGACATGTCATTGCGGCTGTCGGCTATGAGTCCCATGATTGGCGGACAAAATGCACCGCCTGCAACCGCCATCACCAGGAACGAAGATCCTTTTTTTGTCAATGTGCCCAGATCAGATACGCCCAGCGCAAATATGGTCGGGAACATAACAGACATAAAAAAATAAGTTGAAAAAAGCGCAATCACCGAGAGCCAGCCAATATCCATGATCACCAGGAATACAAGCAGGGTATTGATCACGGCATATACCGCCAAAAGCTTTTGCGGGGCCATAAACTTCATAAAATACGAGCCGCTAAGGCGACCGATCCAAAATGCACCCATTCCGCCAATGGCCAGGATTAAAGAAGCAGCCTGTTCATTATTCTTTGGCATAAAGAATTCACCAAAATAGCCCAGATTTGCCATGATGCCACCGATTGGGGATTTGAGATCAGGAATGGCATCGATTACATAGTTAATGAAGAAAGAGTTGGTACCCGTTTGTGCAGCGACGTACAAAAACTGGGCAATCACGGCCATGATAAAGGCCGGATGTTTTAGAAGGTTACGCATTGGCGGGTCTTCAGCGATTTCAGTGGTATTTTGCTCTTTGATCTCGGGTAATCTTACGCGCACAAAGATGATGGTGACGACAACAACCACACAGCCGATCATCATATAAGGCGTCACCAGGGAATCGAATTTATCGTGCTCCCCTGTTGCCTCAGTTCCGAAAATAAATAAACCACCGATCAGGGGGCCGAGTATCCATCCGAGACCATTGAAAGATTGGGAAATATTGATCCGCCTGGCCGCACCTTCTTTTGAACCCAAAGCGATCGAATATGGATTGGCAGCTGTTTCTAAAAATGCCAATCCACAGGCCAGAACAAATAAAGCCCCTAAAAAAGGAACAAATGCTTCAAGCTTCGCCGCTGGATAAAAAAGAAAAGCCCCGATAGCAAATAAGACCAGGCCAAAAATAATCCCTTTTTGGTATCCATATTTTTTAATGAACAGGCCCGCAGGCACCGCCATCGCCAGGTAACCGATATATAAAGAAAACTGTACAAACCCCGATTGTGCCTTAGATACATGGAGCAGATCCTGAAAATGTTTGTCCAGTACATCCAGAAATCCATGTGCGAAACCCCAGAGTAAAAATAGGCTACAAATAAAAATAAATGGCATGAGATAGTTTACACCCTGCTCGCTCCTGAATAAAGAAGTAGATTTTTTTGGTTTCATTTGGTTTGGTTAATACGGAATATACCTGGTATACCAAATGTATACCAATTGAGCAGCAGATTATTTACTCCTGTTATCCATTTTATCTACGATCTTAGCATAAGGAATATGTAACAGTAGCCCGGGGCCTTCTCTCATTACATCAAAATTTATGCGTCTGGCTATTGACTACCAGGGCTGGGACCCTGCAAAGGCAAGCTAAAAAAGAAAGAAGAGCCTACACCAACCTCACTCTCCGCCCAAATCCGGCCCTGGTGGAGCCTGATGATCTCAGAACACAGGTAGAGTCCGATGCCGAAGCCTGATATCCCTTTGGTATGTTTAGTCTCCACCCTATAAAAACGGTCAAACAAGCGCTCCATCTGATGTGCCTTAATACCCATTCCGTGATCTTTTACCTCTACAACAACTTCAGTTTCGGAAAATGTACAGCTCACCCCTATGATTTTTCCCAATGGGGAATACTTAATGGCATTGCTGAGTAAATTATCTAATATTTGTACAATCTTTTCTTTATCGGCTAAAATTACCCTGGGCACGCAGGGCTTAATTACGATCTCATGAGATTGCGACAGCAGCATGGCTTCCTCAACACCTTCGGCGATCAGTTCATCTATAAATACCGGCTGAAGGTTTAATACCAGCTTTCCAGACTCCAGCCTTGCGACATCCAAAAATCCTTTGATCATCGCATGCATTTTTTCTATCTGTGAAAGGGATTTTTCACTAAAGGAATTGAAAAAGCTAAGTTCTTCCTTATCCCTCGACTTCATCTGCATCAGCTGAAGATAGCCTTTCAAACTGGTCAATGGGGTTTTCAATTCATGACTGACAATGGCAATGAAGTCGCTCTTACGGATTTCCTCGAGCTTTCTTGCATCCTCTAATTGTTTTCTGGCAGAGACCCAGGCCGTAATATCCGTCAAAATGATCAACAGACCACTCACTTTCCCCAGATGATCTTTAAGGGGATGGTATACAGAATGGACATAAGCCTCTCTCCGTTCAACTCCTTCGCCGGCATATAATTGAACTTTCAATTCATTATTGATCCGCTGGGTTCCCGTCTCATATACCTCCCGCAGCCAATCGTTCATCGGTTGTCCCTGCAGCTCGGGCCTCGCCAGCTGATGTGGCTTTCCGATCACTTCTGCTCTGTTGCGCCCCCAGATCTTCAGGATATTTTCATTGGCGAGATCGATGATAAAATCTTCGCCTTTAAGGAAGCACATCCCCACCGGCGACTGGTCAAACAAGCTGCGAAACCTGCGCTCGCTTTCCATTAATCGGGCAAAAAGTTCTTCCAGATGGCTTTGGGTCTCAAAAAGCTCTTCATTGGTCGCCACAAGCTCTTCGTTGGAAGAAGCCAGTTCCTCGTTGGCAGCGGCAAGTTCTTCATTTATGGAAGCCAGTTCCTCATTCAATTCCTGCTCTTTATTCAGCTTGTGCTGTTCCAATACCAATGTGGCTTCGGCTTCCTTGGCCTGAACAACAGCCTGCTGACTGATTATCCTGGAGGTTACCTCATGCAGGGTACACATCAGGTAGGCTGTAGAATCACCCGATACATCTTTGATAGGCAGAATTTCCAGTTCCAGCCAGCTGACACGGCCATCCCCATTACCAGGGTCCACGCTGACCGGAGGTAAGGTCAGGGGCTGGCCCAGATGAATGACTTCTGCAAATTGCTGTTCCAAATCCACATGTTTATAAAGTGAGTTTAGATTGGCGCAAACCTCAATAAAAGGCTTCCCGGAAAGCATAGCAGCATCTGAATTAAACAATTCATGCCAGGCATCGTTGTTGCTGATAACCGTAAAAACAGGCGGTTCGGCCTTAAGAATTAAACGGGCCTCTGCAAGTTGATTAAACAGTATCTGGAAAAGCGGGTCTTTTAAATGATGCATCCCTGTAAAAGTCGTTATTTTACCGAAAAACTGCAAGCGCAGGATCTACTTTTAATCCCTGATTTTAAAACCTTTTAATCAGTGTAAAGCTCAATTGTCCGTTTTGATATCCCGGGCTGAATACCACATTCACCGGATCGCCATGAAATAACTTTTTCTTAATATAAGGATAAACTAAATACGTGAGTTTGGTAGACAGTATACCAAATCCTGCACCGGCCACTACATCGCTGACCCAATGGGCATTGTTGTATAAACGGAGAATACCGGTACCGGTTGCAATTGCGTACCCTCCAATGCTGTACCAGATAGACTGATGCTTATATTCCTGGTTGAGAAATTCGGCGGTCATAAAAGCGGTTGCCGTATGAGAAGAAGGAAAAGAATGTGTATTTGAGCCATTGGGGCGCAGCCTGTTTGATGCACTCTTCATCGTGCTTACGCTTAGGGAAACAAGCGCATAAGAGGCCAGGAGCATCATACTTCTGTCTAAAACACCACTCTTTGCTTTAATGCCTAATAAATCGATGCCGTATACCGCTACGGCCGGAACGTGCCGCATATAGTTGTCTATTTTCATCGCAAAAACGGGGTGGTCTTCCTGGAGTTCGGCACTTGTGGAATAGTCCAATTTCCTTATTTCATTGTTTCCTGCCAGTGAAATCATTCCATACCCGATAAATACCGCCGGAGCGATGTAGGATCTAAGCCTGATTTTGGCGGGACTCTCCTTATGTAAACTATCCGTAACCTGGCCAAAGCATCCTGCAGAGGTCATAAAAAACCATAAACCAAAAGCCAGCCCTTTGCCCATAACAATTCTGTTTCAATGATTAAGATACGAAAACCATGAGCAAGTTCCACACCGGTTGAATAAAAAATTGATTTTAGTTGCTTTATTAAAAAACAATTGTCAACTTTGATATGTACCACATAAGGACAACCAAGTATAGAAGAAATGTTATGAGTCAATCCCTAAAAATTGATGCCGGTTATTTTTTCTTTGTGCATCACCTATTATCTCCAATCATCTTAAACCTTTGCTAAAATCAACTTATTATGAAGAAAAAGATTATTTTTCTATCCATGTTGTGTTGCCTGATGGCAGCCACCGGGATTTTTGCCCAAACTCCGGGCCTGCTGATCTCCGGGAAAGTTTCTTCCGCCACAGAAACCCTGCCTGGTGTCAGCGTAAAATTAAAAGGCACGACTACCGGTGCTTCGACCGATATAAACGGAAACTATTCGATCAGAATACCCGCAAACACAGGTACCCTGGTATTTTCTTATATCGGATTTCGATCCAAAGAAGTTCAGGTTAGTGGTCAAACCAATGTAAATGTAACCCTGGAAGCCGAAGCAACAGATATGGAAGAAGTACTCATCGTAGGTTACCTCGCCCAGTCCAAAACCAAGATCTCCGCGGCAGTTTCCAAACTTGATGCCGCCGAACTGCAAAACACGGCCAATCCAAACCCTGTTCAGGCACTGCAGGGTAAACTAGCCGGTGTGTCGGTACCCGTTACCACCGGGCAGCCGGGAGTTGGCGCTCCCAATATCATCATCCGTGGCGGGACTAAACCCAATGTGTATGGTTCAGGTTTGGGCAATACCAATGGCCGGTCTACCGCTGCTGTTGAACCCGATGGACCATTGGTGATCATTGACGGTGTATTCCGCTCGATGGACGATGTAAACCCGGATAATATAGAATCTCTTCAGGTCATGAAAGATGCGGCCTCTACAGCCGTGTATGGTGCCAGGGGTGCCAATGGGGTGATCGTCATCAAAACTAAAGGTGGCAAAGCCAATGAAAAAATGAACATTTCGCTCAACCACCGCAGCACCTGGGAAACCCAGGCCAGGGAATACAATTACCTCAACGCAGAGCAATACCTGCGGCTGGCACGGACTACGGTTAAAAACACCGCCGACAATCTGGATAAAAACAACTTACTCAATAATGGTGGCTTTTCTGCCGGCACAAGGCTATATACCGCCAAAGGCCAGTATGGCAAAAACATCAACCTGACCGCACTGTATGACAACATCGTCAATATAGAAGGTCAGGCTTATGTAGACAACCTCCTGAGCAAGGGCTGGCAGGTGATGAACGATCCGATCAATCCGGGTACAAGGCTGCTCTATGCCGACAACAATTACCAGGATATGCTGTGGAACACTGGCATAAGCAACAACGAAAACCTGGCCATTAGCGGCGGGAGTGAAAAGGCCGATTACAATATATCCACAGGCTTTACCAATCAGGCCGGGGTATTGGTAGGTACCAAATATAAACGCTACGATGTACTTGGCAATTTCGGCTTTAAAGCTGCCGAAAATTTCCGCATCGAGGCCATGCTCAACTATCAGAACATCATGCCCAATTATGTCGCCGCCTATCAGAACGACCTGGTCAGGGCCATCCGCATCACCCCTTTGATCCGGACGTTTAAAGACGACGGAAATCCAATGCCGGGCGAACTCTATACGGTCCGCAACCGTTTTCACACCTTAATGTATGACGATACCCGCACATCAACTGAAAAACTGGTGTCCAGGATTGCCGGTGATCTCCAGATCGTCAAGGGCCTGCACTGGAGACCTGCATTTTCTTACCTGATCGACGACTATACCGAATTGTTCTTCAGGAAAGGTACACCCACAGACGAAGTGCAGCCCTCTACACAGCGTCAGAAAACCGACTATACCAACAATTCAAGGCAGTTCATGACGGATCAGATCCTGCAGTACAATCTGAGTTTAAACAACACCCATAATTTCACCGCATTGGCTGGTTTTAATTATTTGAAGCAAACAAACCATATCACCAACCTCGGATCACAGCGAGGTTCTAACGATTATATTTTCACGATAGACCCTAACGACCCTACGATTTCAAATATAAATGGTAGTATATTGACGAACGTAACGAATTTCGGTACTTCGCTCGGCGAGTCTAAGGGTGCCAGTGTTTTCGGCCAGTTTGCATACGATTACAAAGCAAAATACTTGGTCACCGGTTCATTAAGATATGACGGCTTCTCGAACTTTGCACCTAAAAATCAATTCGCATTGTTCCCTTCCGTCTCGGTAGGATGGAATGTGCACATGGAAGATTTCTGGAAAGTTGACTTCATCAATGCATTTAAACTGAGGGCCAGTACGGGCGGAGCTGGAATGAGCGGACTCCTTCTAACCGATACCTACGGAGGATATTCTTCGCAGGTGAGTGCCAACGTGACGGCCAACTACGCACAAGGATCAGGTATCTTAAGATCCAACCTGGCCAACCCTAACCTGGTGTGGGAAACCACTCAGACAACCGATCTGGCTTTTGATGCGTCATTTTTCAATAGCCGCATCAATCTGACGGTCGACTACTACAACAAGGTTACCAAAGACCGGCTCGATGTTAAACCGCTACCTGCCGAATCTCCTTTCGCCTCCATCGTGTTCAACAATGGCAAACTGCGCAACCGGGGTGTCGAAATTGAGCTTGGCGCAGCCATCATTAAAGGACGGGACTTTAAGTGGAATACCAATTTTTCTTTTGCATACAACCAGAATATGATTACTGAGCTGCCAGATAATGGCCGCGACAAAAACCGTCAGGGCGGAGACCGGGTTTGGGACAAGGCCAGCGGACAACTCGTTGATGCCGGTGGTTTCGCCGAAGGCGAGCGACCTTTTCCTATTTATGCCTATCAGACGCTGGGCGTATTCTCAACCGATGCTGAAGCGGCTGCATGGAATGCCAAGATCAAAGACAACCTGGCTTCTCCGCAAGGGATTATCGTGGGTAAAAAAGCCGGTGATTTTATCTTCGACGATGTCAACAATGATGGTGTGATCGATACCAAAGACCAGGTATTTATGGGCTACCGCAATCCAAACAAAACAGGCGGTATGCAAAATACTTTTAGCTATAAAGGCATTTCCCTGAGGTTCACGATGGACTATGCTTTTGGGCACCTGATCAGTAACGGCGCCCTCGCCCGGTCCCTCGGACAAGGAAGAGCCTTCAATGAAGGCGCTCCTGATATCGCCCTCGGACCAGACATCTGGCAACAGTCGGGCGATGCCGGTAAAAAATACGCCCGCTTCTCTTTCGCCGATGCGGATTTTGGTCAGCGCAATTACCTCCGCAGCGCGACACTTGGCAACAACAACGGTTACGGCTCCGATGTATCTGCGATGATCACTAAAGGCGATTTCCTGGCTTTCAGGGAACTCTCCATATCCTACGATCTGCCTAAGAAGTTATTGCAGAAGGCTTATGTCTCCGGCTTAAATATCTTCGCCAGCGTATATAATATCGGCTATATCACGGAGTATGAAGGTTTGAACCCTGAGGTATATACCGGATTTGATCCGGGAGGATATCCGCGACCAAGACAATTTTTACTGGGTGCAACCCTGAAGTTCTGATCTTTCCAAAATATTAAAGAACCCAATCATGAAAAAGATAACATTCACCATACTGTCCGCCATCTGCCTGTCTATACTGGCACCGGGCTGCAAAAAACTACTTGAAGTAAAACCCCAATCCAGCATCACTGATGCCGTATTCTTCAAAAGCGAAAACGATTTTGAGCCCTATGTAACCGGAATATATACCTCCATGCGCAGCTTGTCCAACGATATAGTCTACGGCACAGAGCGCAGCGAAGAATTGGTTTCCGCATTGAATTCCCGTTTTGGCGTTTCCTGGTCGCAAATCATCACACCCGCTTCCGGGGCAGTCAATTACAACAACTGGTACAAGGCTATTGGCAATTGCAACCTCTTGCTTTCCAAGATCGAGGCCTTTCCCTTTACATCCAATCCGGACCTCAAAAAAAGAATCTTAGGAGAAACGTATAGCCTGCGCGCTTACTTCTATTTTCATCTTACAAGAATTATTGGCGATGCCCCGCTGATGCTCCAGGCGATCGTAGATGAAAATGTACCTCAGCTACCCAGGGCTAAAGCTACTGACGTGATGAAACAGATCCAGGCAGATCTGGACCTGGCCATTCAGAATTTTACCTCGATGAGCCAGTTCTCTAAAACTGCTTACCCATCGAAATACCGTTTTGCCTATGGCTCGGCCATGGCACTAAAGGCCGATGCACACTTATGGAGCGCTAAAGTATTGGCGGGCGGCAATACCGATTTTACCGCAGCCGTAGCGGCCATCACTGAAGTGGAGGCCACCGGACTCATCCTGAACACCGATTATAAGAATGTGACCGGAGTAAGAGCAGCCGCAAATCCTGAGATTGCACTCGCTGCCTATTTTCAAAGAGATGAAGCAAACAACAACTACGGCATCAATGCATTACCCTATCTGCCGGGCATACAGGGTGCACTCAATCTCGCCCAGATCCCGTATGCGATGACCACAGTAAATGGTCAGGGAGCCTACCAGATCAGCATACTATCCAGAGCACTGTTCAGCAACCCGGCCGACAAAAGAATCCCTTATACCTGGATTACCGAATTGCAGCCCAGCGGGCCAAAGATTTCCTGGATCACCAAATACCCCGGAACGGTATATGCCGACAGCCGGGTGTCTGACAACGACATTATTATCTACCGTTTATCTGATATTTTCCTGATGAAAGCAGAGGCCTACGCGGGCCTGAGCAACATTCCCCTGGCTAAAGAATACCTCAACAAGGTAAGACGGAGAGCAGACATCGGTGATTATACCGCATCTGATGTTAAGGCTGTGGTAGAAAAGGAAATATTGGATGAGCGTGGCCGGGAATTATATTTTGAAAACAAACGCTGGTATGACCTGCACCGTTTCCACAAGGGTGGAACCATTAATGTGTATACCTATGTGCCCAACCTGATCGGAAAAACAACACCGTTATACTGGCCGCTCAATACAACAGTATTGGCCAATAACCCCAACATTGTACAAACTGAAGGATATTAAGTTAACGACGGTATCCAAAAAGATCATCCTGATGAATCTTTTTGGATACCGTCTTTCTTTTAAAACCTGACTACAATTTTTCCCCTGGTGCTCTGCGATTCAATAGCCTCATGTGCTTGTACGATTTCTTCTATTGGAAACACCTTGTCCACTTCCACCTTTAAATGGCTCGCAGTGATCAGGCCTGAAATCAGTTCCAGTGTTGACTTTTTGGGCTCCATCATAAACCAGATCAGGGTCACCCCCACCTGCTTGGCCAATGCAATCGCCATTGGATCATCCTTTGTAGAAGATGGCAGACACACTACCCGCCCACCCGGCCGCACACATAAAATAGAGTGGTACAGCACTTCGCCACCCATCGTATCCAGTACGGCATCGAGGTCTGACAGTAAATCTCCAAATTTCTCTTTTTTATAGTTGATCGGTACGTCTACCCCTAGCTCTCTTAAAAATTCTATATTCTTACCAGAAGCTGTGCCACTCACCACAGCCATATTCAATTTTGCAAATTGAGCCGCCAGATGTCCCACACCACCGGCAGCCGATTGGATCAAAACCTTTTGTCCGGGAAAAACCATCAATTGCTCATTTATGGCCTGATAAGCAGTAAGGGCAGCCAATGGAGCTGCTGCGGCTTCTTCGAAAGAAACATTGTCCGACTTTTTGACGATCAGTTCCGGGCTCGCCACTACATACTCGGCATAAGTTTTACTGACACATCCAAACACCGCATCACCTATACCAAAACCCTCTACATCTTTGCCTACGGCTTCGATCACCCCACTCATGTCCTTACCCAATATGGCGGGCAGTTCAAGATCTTTACAAGATATATGCTTGCCTGCCCGAATCTTTGTGTCGACTGGATTAAGACCTATCGCATGTACTTTTATAAGCACCTCGTTATCACCAGGCTGAGGCCTGGCAACCTCTACCAACTGCAATTTTTCCGGGCCTCCAAATTCATTTATAACAACTGCTTTCATCACCCAAATATAAAATCTCTATGGCATGAAACAAATTACACCTAATTATAAATGAGTCTAAAGATCTGCACCTATCAGTTTTTTTCATTTTTCTGCACAGAGGTGTTTCCCGTTTCTATTTCTATTTCTTTTGTAGTGACGGCATAATGAGAAGGCCTGATTTCAGAACCATATTCAACGGCATATGCCTTAGTAAACTCCGCACCGAAATACAGAATAATAGAGGAATAATACGTCCACAGCAAAATGACAATCAAAGAGCCCGCCGCACCATACGTACTTCCGACATCACTGCTCCCGATATAAAATGAGATGCCAAACTTACCCAGCATAAATAACACTGCGGTCACCATAGAACCCAGGATCACGTCCCTCCACTTAATAATCGCATCAGGAAGAACCCTGAAGATCACCCCAAAGATCAGGGTGATTACAGCAAAGGTCACCAACTGGTTCAATATGTAAAACACAACGACGGAGATATCACTGAAACGCGCCTGCAGCCTCGTGCTGAAGCCGTCTAATACAGAAGTTACTGCCAGGGAAACCAGCAATAAAAACCCCAGACTGATGATCACTGAAAAAGAAAGAAACCTGTTTTGCAACATTTTCAGCCATCCTCTTTTAGGCTTTGGCTTTAAGCCCCAGATCATATTGATGGAATCCTGGATATCCGCAAAAACAGTGGTGGCACCGACCAGCAAAGTCACGCCTCCAATAATAAAAGCGATAGTCCCTTTGTTTCCAATTGCTGCCTTTTGGATCATATCCTGTAATGACAATGCCGTTTCTTTTCCAAGAAAGCCCGCCAATTGATTATACACCTGTCCCTGTGCGGCTTCTTGTCCCAGAAAGATCCCGCATAAAGAAATAATGACCACCAACAAGGGAGCCATAGAAAAAACAGTATAATACGCCAGCGATCCGCTTAGCTTGGTTACTTTATGGTCAGAAAAACCTGTAAAAGAATTCTTAAGTATTCCCCATATCCCTTTAATTGTGATTTTCTTATTGTTCATATTCGCTAAATTAATGTGGTCTGATCGCGTACTTTTCCGTCCTGCGGTTTCGTGTATAACAATCCAACACATCAATTGTTGCCAATAAAAGCGATCAGCTAGAGCGGTATAGCAAAGTGGAAGGTTGCGCCCTGTCCGAATTCACTCTCTGCCCAGATTTTACCCTGATGGCCTTTAATGATCTCGGCAGAAAGGTATAGTCCGATCCCAAAACCGGTGATAGAATTTGAACGCTCATTTTCAACCCTGTAAAAACGGTCAAAAAGCTTTTCCAGATCATATGGCCTGATGCCCATTCCTTCATCTTTGATACTCACCTGTATGATGTCTTCCTGACGGATGCAGTCAATATCTATATCACCTCCTCCGGGAGCATATTTTACGGCATTGCTGAGCAGGTTGCAGACCACGGCCCAGATCTTTTCGCGGTCGGCATGAACAGAAACCGCAGGGATCTTTCCGATATTAAATACATGTTTTGATGTTGTTGTCCGTGTTTCTTCAATGCATTCGATAATCAGCTCATGAAGATCAAAAGTTTTTTTATCGAGGGTGATCTTTCCTGCTTCCAGTCTTGATACATTTAAAAAGCCATTGATCAGGGTGTGCATTTTGTTGACCTGGTTTTCAATTCTGGTCAATGTGCCCACGGTAAATTCGTCACCATCTTTTTTCGCTTTATGGTTCAGCAGTTGGGTATATCCCTTCAAGCTGGTCAGCGGTGTTTTAAGTTCGTGGCTGACAATGGCAATGAAATCATTTTTACGGATCTCATCCAATTTTTGTTCGGTAATATCGAGGACAATCCCCGACAGCATCGGAAAATTTCCTGTAGAATCATTTTCTACCTTACCGTACGATTTTAACCATTTTACCTTGTCTTCGTTCAGTATGATCGGATACTCCAGGCTATAGGGCACATTGTCCTTTATCGCCCGTTCCCTTGCTGCAATGACCAATTCCCTAAAATCTTCATGAATAAAGCCAAGTGTAGCTTCATAAGGCATATCTTCTTCTGCCCCAAACCCAAAGAGTTCTTTATACCTGGTGGAGGGTATAAAATCACCCCTTCTCAGATCCCTGGTCCAGGTACCGGCATTGGCCGATTCAATCGCAAACCGGAGTTTCTCTCCTGCCTTCACCAGATCAATTTTCGACTTCACCTGTTCTGTTACATCTATTGCCGTATGAAGTATGGCCAGCATATTCCCTTCCTGATCCTTTATCGCCTTATAAATGAAATCAAAATAAAAGACTTTCAGTTCAGCTTCTACCATCAATTTCGCAGGGGTATCCCTGGCTTCATAAGTTAGTCCGGTCTGCCATACGCCTTTTAAGATATCTATAAAAGGCTGTCCTTTCAGTTCAGGTACACCCTCTTCCATGGTCATCCCGATGATATCGCTTTCTTTTCCCCAAAACTTCAGCATGGCGTGATTGGCATATTCAATCACAATAGTATCTCCCGTGTAAAGTGCGGTTGCATTGGACGAATGCGCTAAAATGGAGAGCATGTCGTACTCAGAAAGAGACTTATAACTGTTCATATCATTTACAGAATAATAAGTAAATATAGGAAATGATATGAACGCACAAGAAAAGGATTTGTTTGATCATACAGTTTGCTATGCGTTCACTCTTACTGCAGTCTTATGAGCTACCTTTTAAATGGTTTGTACATGGTTGCCTCGCTTGCGAACGAGGCAAATCGCCGGAGCTGTTCTTAAATTTGAGATTAATCTTTGATTATTACAGAAAAGTATGCTCAAAATTTGTATGGCCGTCGCCCTGATTTCTTTCCTGATCATGGCGGAAAGCTGCGGTACCGTCAAATCGAATTCAAGTAAGGTACAATCGTCCACATTAAATTCCTTATCTCTTTTTAATGGCAAAGACCTTACCGGATGGTATACTTTTATCAGAGGAAAACCAGCAAGGGGGAAAATCCAGATCCAGTCGGAATGGGCAGAGATGTTCGTCAGAAAAGTTGAAATCACTCCATTAACTTCTGATAAGTAGTTCCGATTCCAAGTCACAAACCCTTGCAATTAATTCGTCCGCCATTTTCTCCTGAACCGAATCAAATTCTGCAATTGGATTTCTGGTATTCGGAGTGGAGTAAATCCCCTGCTTATACAACAATCTTTTAAAGAAGTGTATTGATACATCCAGATGCTGGTTGGAAAACGCAAGCACTGGCAGTATCTTAAAAAATAAGGCTTCAGCTTCGGCACGACGTCCTTCTTTATAATGCTGATAAATCCGGGTATAAAGAACATGCATGGCTGTTGGCATAAAAGCATGAACACCCCTATCCAACCCTTCTATCATCTGCGTTACTGCCCATCCTCCACTCACATTCAATTTGTTGTCGGTTAATGCTATGATCCTGGAATATTTTGGCCCTGCCGGAACTGTTTCCACTTTCAGGCATCTGAATGCAGGTACTTCTTCAAACAACTCCAGTATCAAATCATCCGGCAGACCATATCCCGAAGCATCCCAATCCTGGAGCATAATCATATCCGGTCCAATATCCGCCAACCTCATAAAATCACTTTTAAACCGGGCAGGTGTTGAGAACGGAATCTGAAACAACACCGACTTACAGCCCATACGGATATAGTTTTTCAGGATTTCTTTAGCCTTTTCGGGATCGCTCTCTCCCGCCCCGGCAATCACCGGAACGCGGCCATTTACCTCCCTCAATACCACATCTACCATTTCCAATCGTTCGGAATGCGATAATTTATAGACTTCTGCAGCCATCGCCGGAACCAGGAAACCGGCCACTTTTGCGTCTAATGCTTTATTCACGTTGGCACGAAGACCAGGGACATCAATTTTGTCGTCTAACGTAAAAGGCGTATTGAGTACGGTAACAATACCAAAAAGCGGATATAGTTCTTTCATGAGCTGGCTTAAATGAGGTTCTTAGGTGCGACAACGTTTGTGTAAGTTAGAGAAGATAAAAATCACCTGCAATAGAAGCTGATGCGCTCAACACCCACCGACCAAAACAAAATATTAACAATCAAACAGTTACACAACAACAAAAGACAAGATTGTATATGCATTTGAAAAGATGATATACCGGAAGATCGCCTCCATCAACGGCTCGTCCAAATTAAATAGCATATATTTATCTCTATGAAATCTAAAGTACTTTTATTTTTATGCGCCCTCTCTTTTCTTGGTACGACACTACTTGCGCAACAATCAGAATCCCTAAAGTGGTGGAATCCTGCTGGCAGCACTATTCCTGTTCTGGAAGGGAGGGGCTGGGCGGATGGTTTCAGCAATTTTTACGACCGTTTGCCCGCCAAAGCGAAGCCGCTTGTCAGAAAGGAAGTATGGGATCTTTCGCGTAATGCGGCAGGGTTAAAAATATTGTTTAAAACAGATGCTAAAAGAATATCTGTCCGCTATGTAGTCACCAAAAAAGCATTCTATATGAACCATTTCCCTACCACCGGAGTAAGTGGGGTGGATCTGTACTCCCTGAATAAAGATGGCAGCTGGGCATGGGCAAGTGCTAAGTATAAATTTGGAGATACTGTTAGCTATGACTACAGCAATTTGGATTTGAATACCAGCGATTATAAGGATGGAAGAAGCTACCATTTATACCTGCCCTTATACAATGATGTATCCTGGCTGGAAATCGGCGTGCCTGAATCTGCGACTTTTACATCCTTACCTCCGCGTAGGGAAAAACCCATTGTCGTTTATGGCACCTCTATTGCCCAGGGAGGTTGTGCTTCACGGCCAGGGATGGCCTGGACCTCGATTTTGGAAAGAGACTTATCTAATCCTGTTGTTAATTTAGGTTTCTCGGGCAATGGCCGCCTGGAAAAAGAACTTGTAAATCTAATTGCTGAAATCGATGCAAAGCTATTTGTGCTGGACTGCCTGCCCAATCTTTCGGCAAAGTCCGATCCCGATTCCCTATTGGTAGAACAAAAAATCCTGGAGTCTGTCGCTATATTAAGAAAAAAGCACCCCACTACACCCATCCTGCTCACCGGTCATTCGGGCTACACGGAAAACAGGCTGGATGCCGCCGCTCGCAACTCCATCAACAGACTCAACCATGCCTCGGAGGCTGCTTTTGAAAAGCTAAAGACCTCAGGTGTTGGCAATGTATATTACCTGCCAGCCAGGGATGTGACGATGGGTATCGATGGTACAGTCGATGGCAGTCATCCATCAGATTTAGGGATGTATAAATACGCCAAAAGCTATGAAAAAAAAATTAGGTCTATCCTAAAGATGAAAAAAGGAATGTAGTATCAGACATTGAATTCCAGTTCAAATGAAGTTCCTTCCTCTACCACACTTTTGACAGATATCTTCCCGTTTAGAGATTCTACTTGTTTCTTCACCATATACAGGCCAATGCCTTTCCCTTCTACATGGTCATGAAAACGCTTATACAAGCCAAAAATATCGTTCCCTTTTTTTTGAAGATCAATGCCCATCCCATTGTCGCTGAACAGGATTTTTATGCGACCATCTGAGCGAATACTTTTAATCGTGATCTCCGGAGGTATATTCTGTCTTTTGTACTTAATGCTATTGATAATCAGATTATAGAAAATGCTATAGAGATATACCTTTTGAGTTTGCAATTCGTCGATCTCAGAAAAATCAATATTAAATTTAACTTTTTCACTGATGATGTCAGTGCTGATGCTCAATTGGATATCGTCAATAATTTCTGACAGTTTTACCCATTCTTTTTTTTGATGTTCGTGGCTATCTAAGCGAAGGATATTATTCAGATCTTTAATCACATGATCCAGTTTGGTCACGCCAGATGCCAATCCATCCCTCAGGAATTGCTCTTCATCCTGGGAAAGTTCTGCTGTTCGCATGACCTCAAAAATCCCGAGAATATTTGCTACGGGAGCACGGAGATTGTGCGATATAATGTATGAAAATTGCTCCAGGTCTTTATTTCGTTTGACAAGGTCCCCGACTAGTTTTTCACGTTCAGCACTGATCATCACCAGATCCGCCTCGGATTGCGCTCTTGCATACTGCAGTTCCCTCATGTCTGTAATGTCGTGAATAATTCCATGCAACCCGATGGGTAGCCCTTCTGAGAAATCAAATTCAGTTTTGGTATAAACGTGCCTTATTTTGCCATCTGGACGTATGATTCGATGGTAGAGTTCGGAACCCGTTAGGCTGGCTTCTGCTTGGCGGGTTGTTTGGAGTACCCGTTCTAGATCATCCGGGTGTATACAGTCCAGCCAATCCTGATGGGAAAGGGATTTTTGCGAAGCAGGAACGCCACAGATTCTACGGGCTTCTTCTGACCATACAGACATTCCTGTAGCAAAGTTTGTTTCCCAGCTGCCGAGCCGGGCGATCGCTTGTGCTTCATTCAAACGCAGTTCTGTATGACGCATTCTATCCTGCGCTTTGCCCCGCTGTATCTCTTTTTCAAAGATGTCCATGGCGAAGGAGATGTCTTTTGCGACTTCCTCCAGCAGCTCGATTTGTTGTCTGTCAAAGAAATTCAGTTGGGCGGAATAAATACTGAACATGCCGATAATTCTACCGGACTTGCGAATGGGCAGGATCATCAATGAAGACAAGTTACGTGAAGCGGCGTACGCTTCCCAGGTTGGCAGTTTTAGTCCATGCGCTATATCATTACATACATAAGAGCCGTCTGTGGTTAAAACATGATTTATCGGACCCTGAGGTGTGTAACGAGAGCCGGCAAATTTTGGTTTATCTTCATCGGGCATCCCATGACTTTCAGTCAGACTGATGCTTTGACCCCCGGCGTCCAGCAAGCCGATCCATGCCATTTCGAATTTGCCAAACTCAACAGCGATCCGGCATGCTTCCTGGAATACACTTTCCTGATCTTCTTCATGCACTAATGTCTGATTGACCGCGCTGATAAAGGCATACATCCGGTTTGCCTTTAAAATTTTTTCCTCAACCAGCACCCGGTCAGTTACATCCCGAAAGTTATCCACGATCCCCGCGATTTCAGGATCATGCAGCATATTGGTCACCACTGCTTCGTACCAATGCCAGGTGCCATCTTTATGAAGCATTCTACCGGTATGCCCCTGAACCGGCTGCCCTGGAAGCGCGATCACCTGCATCATCACTTGCTGTAACCCTTCAATATCTTCGGGATGCGCGAGTGAAGCAATGTCCATGGCCAGCAATTCTTTGACCGTATAACCGACGACTTTATAGACTGAGGTTGAAGCGTAAATTAATTTACCGGTAGCAGACAGGATCACTGTAGCATCACCTGCATTTTCCTGGAGGGTATTGTTCCGTTTTTCCAGGCCGGCCAAACGTTGTGCTATGATCCGACCACGAAAAAAAGATCTTGCCAGCAAGAAAAGAACAATTAGCAAAAGTAAACTTAGGCCATACACAATCGGGGCTGAATCTTGCCGGAGTACCATCTGCGGTGTCGCTGATATTTGTATAATTAATAAGAGGTTGATTGTAACCATGTGATATCAGGTATGCTTCGTGATAGAGAGATACGAATGTAACGTAAATCTTTTAGGGTTGCACCTGCCAATGAACATTACAGCAAGACAACCTGGTAAACAGGCACTAAGTTTGATTACTTCAGCGCATCAACGTTATTCCAATCATCTGTCCTGAAGGAAGAAGCGGGGAGCCCTTCGTTATTGTACAAATCCCCGACTACCCATTCTGCAAAAGCATACCTCGCCGCTACTGGCTTGGCAACAGCCTTGCTGCTCAACACGACCTTTCCATTGCGGATCACCGCTACAGCCGGATGAAAGACCTGGTCTGCCCCGGCCAGCGTAAACAGCTTCAGCTCCCGACCAAAGGAAGTCAAGCCATATTCTGCATAGTCGAAGCTCAGTGTGACTTCATTGCCTTTGACAGCCATCGATTGATATACAGGGCCACTATACGAGATGCCTTCTACCTGGTAGGTTTTGGCAAGTGCCCAGTAGCTCAGTCTTTTGGCCAGGCTGGTTTTGTCCATGAAGTGGATATATTTTTCCATACCCACATCCAGGGCCGACACCATGCCGGAGTTGGGGATGACAGACATGGCTTTCAGCTGGGCTTCCCTCAGCCTGGGGCCGTTCAGGGTTTTAATAGAGGAGCCGAAGGGAGCAATCTGTACATAGTAAAAAGGGAGTTCGCCAAGGTTCCATTCTTTGCGCCAACTGCTAACCATCGCGGGGAACAGCTGCAGATACAACTCAGGCTGGTGGCGGTTGGATTCGCCCTGCAGCCAGATAAAACCCCTGATATTCAAACGGGTCAAGGGTGCAATCATGCCGTTATATAAGGTGGTCGGCAACTTATGCGGCGCTTTGGCGGTGTCTATATTTTTAGGAACGACCACTTCCCGAAAAGGCTTCAGGCTGGCTTCGTCCATCCAGGTTTGAATGGTGGTGCCGCCTACGGTAGAGAGGACAATGCCCACAGGCACATTCAGCTGTTTTTGCAGTAAAGCACCATACTGGTAAGCCAGGGCACTGAAATCCCTCACGGTGTTTGGACTGGCCGCTTCCCAACTGCCCTTGCAGTCCTGAGCGGGCTGTAAAGCTGTAGCACGGGATACCTTAAACAGCCGCAGCTGCGGATTGGCCGAGCTGGCAATGATCTCATTGCTGTTCAGGATGGGCTGTGAGTTGAAACCCCGCATCGGCATCTCCATATTGGACTGGCCCGAGCAGAGCCATACTTCACCGATCAGGATGTTGTCAAGACGGAGCGAATCACCATCATTAAACGTGATGCTGAAAGGCCCGCCAGCCCCTGGGGTCTGGACAGTCAGGTACCACTGCCCATTGCGGCCGATGAGCACCTCATATTGCTTTTTGTCCCAGGAGGTCTGGACCCTGATCTTTCCTGTACGGCTAGATGCGCCCCAGAGAGCAACTTTAGCCTTTTGCTGGAGCACCATATTGGAAGCGATCACCGAGGGAAGTTTAACAGCCGCTTTTGCGGTAATCCCCAACGCGCCAAGGATAAATAAGCTATATAAGATCTTTCTCAAGGGACAAAATATAAGATGTATGTCTAAACTTTTAATTGCTAATTTGTACAGGGACCGTCAATATAGAGCTATAAAAGCCGCCCTGAAAGTCCTTGGCCTCTAAGGTAAAACTATCTGTGGAACCACTGCCATTGTATAAATATTTGACCACACCTTTATTGACCTGCTCCTGGGTAAACGTAGTGCCGACCGCAACAGGCAGACTGTTGATGGTCAGAAAGCCATTGGTGGGTAGAGAAGCAACGGTGTACAAGATGTTTTGAGGCGCGGTGCCCTGAAACTGCAGTTCTTTGTTGCTGATCTTGCTCACAGCGCTGCTCCGGCTGACGGTGATCCCTGTGTTGATGGGACTGGTCAAAATACTCACTGGCGAGCTGGTCAGCACGATATAAGGCGTACGGTTTGGTGCGACTTCCCTGGTGGTGATGCCAAACAAAGGCGAGCTCCTGGTACTGATGCCGATATTGATAAATGGCTTGCTGGCCTGGAGCGCATTAAGGTAAGCCGTGGTGATCTCCCCATTGTACCACTTGAAGGTACCCCCACTGGCCGGCAGGGCAATGTCTGAAAGGGTAGCTGTACCCGGCACAGGCGCATTGTTCCAGTTGATCGTCTTTTCATTCCAGTCTATATTTTCATCTTCCACGATGGCAATGCTGCCGGCACCGTCAATACGGTTGACATACAAACCCACCTTTACCGCACCGATCCGCTCTGAAAAACTGGGCCTGACGATTGGGAACTGGCATATGGCCCTTCGGGTGAGGTTGGCATCGCTGGTACCAAACTTCACATACATATAGGCCAAAGAGCCAAAGTTTGTGTTTTTGTTGGTCGTCGAACCATTGTTCATATAGGAATCTTTGGTCACCAGGATGGTGTCGCTTTTGATACTCACCAGCGAAGTATCTGGCACGTCGGAAGCTTTCAGCTTCGGCTTGTAATAGGTAAAATTGTCAGACACATGGGCCACGCCATTTTTAAATTCCAGGTTTTGAGAGCGTACGGCGATACTTGGCGAGATGATGCTTGGCGAATTGTTGATCGTCAGCACATAATTGCTGGCCGAGGTGGCTGTGCGCGAGAAGAATATAGAGTCCTTGCTGAGCGTAGGGAAGCCTTTGGTTTCGGCGATATTGAGGTCGAATGAGCGCACCCTGGTATCGGTAATGGTATTGAGTAACAGGTCTCTGAGAATTGCCGGAGGCGTCTCTTCGATCGTCTGATAACCCAATCCCTTGATGAAGTTGAGCAGGAAAGTTTCCGTCGGGATGATGATGGTATAATTCCCTTCTCCGTTGAGCAGATCTTTGAGTCCGGCATGCTGGATTGCTTTGCCATACAGGCCAACTTTGGTTAGGTCGCTGGAGTGAAAATTATCCTGCGACAGAAATTCCCAGATGGTCTGTTTTTTAAGGTCTTCGCCGGCGATAATGGATTCAGAATCCTCACTTTTGAGCAGGGCGAATTTCTTGCAGGCGGAGAAGCTCATGAGCGCGATGAGTACACATGCGCAAACTTTTATATGGATGGTCGTCTTCATGATGCTGTTATTTATAGAAGTTATTTTGTTCGATAAGCGGATTTTGGCGGATGATGTTCAGGTTGATCGGCCAAAGGATATTTTCTTTTGTATTGAGGCCATTGATTGGGCCCATGACTTCAATGGCCCTGCCCGTTCTGACGAGGTCATACCATCTTTTTCCTTCAAAACACAATTCCTTTTTGCGCTCATCGAGGATGGTGCTTTGGGCGTCCCTCTTGTTCAACGCGATAAACCTTGCCCGTTCTACACTGCCCGTCGGACCGTTGACTGCATCGTTGTTGGGGTTGGGTACAGAAACGGTAGACAATGGCCCATAGGCCCGCTCCCGGATCTGTTTCAGCAAGGCAAAAGCGCCGGTATTGTCGCCTTTGGCCACCAGGGCCTCGGCCCGCAGCAGCATGATGTCGGCCAGGCGGTACAGGATTACATTTTTATCGTTGTCGGTCGTGCGGTCAAAGCTTCCTTTAGGAAAATGCTTGAAGATCTGCACTTCATTTTTAAAGTTGATGAGCGCGCGCAGGTCATTGCCGGTGAAGGAAGAAACAAAATCGAAGCTGGCGAAGAATTGTGCCACACCAGTGCCCCCTGCAAATAAGGTGAGCAGGCCGGAAGTGGTGTTTTCTTCATAGCTATAGGCAATCTCGAAGATCGATTCCTGGCTGAAGCCATTGATGAACATACTGGCATATTCCGTATTGTCTATATCGGCCTGTGGCAGATTGAAATAGTTGATCGCCGGATTGGCCAGTGTGCTCAACCGGTATTGTGTGGTATTGTCTGTGACGCGTTTGGAAGTGATCAGCGCACTGTCGATATTGTTGCGCCACATGTAATAGTCGGTCATGAGGGCATCGATCCCACCCCTGGTGAGCATGGCCCGGGTAGACTGCACGTCAGAATAAGAAACAGGTAGTAAGGCCCTGGCCTGCACCAGGTCTGTCGACACCTGTTTGTAGATCTCCAGGGTATCTGTCCGCGGCAGTTTAAAGGAATTGATGTCGCCATTGTTGGTCGTCGGCTCGGTGATGAGCGGCACATTGCCCCAAACCCTCGTCATGTAGAAATAACACAAAGCCCGCAAGCCCAGCGCTTGTCCGAGTACACGGTTGTACTCCGTCGTTTTATTGAAATACAAGCCTTCCTCGTTCATGCGCTTTACATTCTTGATGATGAGGTTGGCCTGGTTGATCACCCTGTAAAAGGCGCCCCAGTCGGTAAAGCCCAGATTGGCATCCAGTCGGTTCTTGATCAGCGCGATGGACGACACATTGTTTTCCTGTACCAGGGTCAGCAGATCTGCGCGCCCCTCTCCATAATAGCTAAACTCGGTATTGAGCGTAGACTGCAGGCGCAGGTAGGCGCCCGACAGGGCGGCACTGACCTGTGCCGGTTCTTTCCAGAAGTTGGACTCCGCATATCCGGAGATGGGGCTCTTGTTGAGGTCCTTTTTGCAGGAACTGAAGCCGAGCATGCCGATGAGGGCTATAAGGAGGCAGTGGATTGTCTTTTTCATAAGATTAGAATCTAACATTAAGAGAGAAATTGAATGACCTGGTTTTTGGGAAAGCACCGTTGTCTACCCCAAATCCCAATGGATTGCTACCGGTGCTGACCTCAGGATCGTAGCCGGTGTAGCTGCCAAAGGTCAGCAGGTTTTGTACGCTGATACCAATATTGGCGGTAGAGGCGGCAAATTTCTTGACCAGCTTGCCCGGGATGTTGTAACCGAGGGCGATATTTTGGAGGCGGACGAAAGAACCATCTTCCAGGAAGCGGCTGCTCACTGCATAGTTTTGCATCGGGTCGCCTTTGACCAGCCTCGGAATGTCAGTCACATCACCCTGCTGGCGCCATCTGCGCAGCTGGTTGGTGGAGTAATTGGTGTCAAAATGGCTTCCATCGATGCCCCGGATTAGGTTGTTGAACACATCGTTGCCAAATACATAGTTGATGAAAAAGCTCAGCTGAAAGCCTTTATAACCAAAGGTATTCTGTATCCCGCCAAAAGATTTTGGCGTAGGATTGCCGATGATCTGCTGGTCATCGATGTTGATGATGCCATCGCCATTGAGGTCTTCATAAATGACGTCACCGCCTTTATATACGGCCCCGGTCGATGAACCCATTTTGTATTGCGACACGGTACCATCGGCACTGGTATACACATTGTCTTCATCTCTCGAATACACACCCAGGGCTTTGTACCCGTAAAATACACCCACGGCCTCGCCTATCCTGGCCAGGTTGAAGGCATTGGGGCGGTAGTCCTGGTTGTCCGGCAGTTCTTTGACCGTGTTCCGGTTCAGTCCGAAGGTCACTGCCGCATTCCAGGTCAGGCCTTTTTGCAGGATCGTACCGTCAATGGCAAATTCAAAGCCTTTATTGCCGATGCTGCCAAAGTTGAACGGCAGTGAACTGTAGCCGGTCTGTGTAGGGATCTGCACATCGAAGAGGAGATCATCGGTGTTTTTGATGTAGTAATCTGTGGTGATATTGACCCTTCCCTTAAGAAAGGAAAGATCCATACCCACATCCAGCTGCCGGGTGTTTTCCCACCTCAGGTCGGGATTGGCGAGTCCATCGGCCAGCAACGCCGTTTGGTTGAGATAAGTTCCTCCCCTGGATATAGAGCCCTGAGCGGCGTAATTGCCAATGCTTTGATTGCCCGTAATGCCATAACTGGCACGCAGTTTACCTTCAGAGAGCCAGCTGAGTTTTTTGCCGAACTGCTCATCAGAGAAGCGCCACCCTGCGGATACCGCCGGGAAATAGGCTGTCCGGTTGTTTTCTCCAAACCTGGAAGAAGCATCCTGTCTGACCAGTAATGAAAACAGGTACCTGCTTTTGTAATTGTAGTTGGCCTTGGTGAAAAAGGATACCAATAGATTTTCCTGTTCGGACTGGTTGAAGCTGATGATCTTGGAAGACCCGTTGATGGAGGTGATCTGGTTGTCTATATTGTCGATCCCTCGCACATAGGTGCTTGTGGATTTATACAACTGGTACGACTGGCCCAGCAGGAAGTCGAAATTATGGTTTTTCTTTACTTTGAGTTTATAGGTCAGTAAGTTTTCATTGGTAAAGGAAGTTCTCAACTCCGGACGGTAATCACTGAATACCGACTTCGAGGAGGAGTTGGTACTCAGGATCGGCGGGGCGAAATAATACGAATTGGTATTGCTGTAATCGAGCGATGCGTTGGTTCGGAAGCTAAGGCCTTTTGCAATGGTAAAGCTCAGCTCCTGTTTACCGAGCAGGCGCCACCTCTTGATCTCGTTGTTGGCATACAGGGCCTGGGCAAGAGGATTGACTTTAGAGCCTTCAAACAGCGGAATGATCTCGCCACTGATCGGATCATAAGGGCTAAAAACAGGCAACGTACCCAGGTAGCGGCTGATGATGTTGTTGTCCTGTCTATTATACGCATAGTTGGACAGGTTGAAATTGGTGGAGCCTTTAATGGCACTGGTAATTTTATAGTTTACCCTGGCCGAACCGAAGATCTGATCGTAATTGGTCTGGATGACTACCGGTTTCAGATCGCGGTAACCGGCGCTGACATAGTAATCGACCGTCTTTTCTTTGGATGCCCCGCTGACGCTGATGTCCATCTTATTCTGGAAGGCCTGACGGTACATGATGTCCTGCCAGTTGTACGATTCCCGGTAGATGGGGTTGAGGGAGTCGATCACAGATACCTTGGTGGTGAGTGCGCCGGTAGAGTTAAATATAGATTCGATATAGGCATTTCTGAACTGGACGGCGTTGAGGGTAGCCACCTTCCTGGTCAGCTCCGTGGCACTGCTGTTCAGGCTAAAATTGATCCTCGGATCGCCGCTCAGGCCTTTTTTGGTAGTGATGATGATGACCCCGTTAGAGGCCCGTGAACCATAGATAGATGCTGTTGCCGCATCCTTCAATACCTCTATAGAAGCGATGTCTGAAGGGTTAATGTCATTGAGCGGACTAAAGGAAGCACCATCATTGAGCGACTGGTAGGAGTCGTTGTCGACCGGGATCCCGTCGATGATGAACAGCGGCTGACTGGCGCCATTGATTGACGAAGCGCCACGGAGCGTGATGTTGGCACCCGCACCCGGTTCACCGGAATTGGTGGTGATCTGCAATCCGGAGATTTTACCCTGGAGACTCGTGTTTAGGGAACCGCCAGAAAATTGATCAATCTGATCGGCTTTAATAGAGCCAATAGAACCGGTGATCTCGCGTTTCTCCTGGGTGACATAGCCGACGACGACTACATCTTCCAGCGATTGTGCATCTTCCCGAAGGGTGATGTTTATTTCTGTAGTATTGGCCACACTCCGCTCCAAAGGCAGAAAGCCGATGTAAGAGAAGACCAGCACCGCCTGCCTGTTGGGCACCGTAATCCGGTAGGCGCCATTGCCGCTGGTCTGGACGACCATATTGGTGTTTTTAACGCGTACAGATACGCCGGGCAGGCCCTCGCCTTTGCTGTCTTTGACCATACCGCTAATGCTGGCGGAAGTCTGGGCCCTGGCGGGGTTGGTTAGGCCCGACACCGTTAAGATCAATGATAGGAGCATAAGCATGCTTCGCCAGTCTCGTAAAGGTTTATTCATTTGGTTATAGTTAATATATGGTTAGAATGCGCTCGCTTTTATAAGAGATAGATCACAAACAGGATCCCAAGAACCAATAGTCCGGCAAGGACAACTAAACCAATGGCCGGATTCTGTTTCTTAAAATAGTCTGTTAATCTCATCTTGTAAATGCTTAACCAAATATGAGGAATGCAGAATAGGCATTCACATGATGTTTCTGTCAAAAATACCCTCTAAATCCTTCAGGCTACCAAAGATTGGCGGAGGAGCCAGCACAGCAATATTGATGTGTTCTTCATGCGGACAGCTGATAACCAGGGAAGAAGACGGCCAGAAAGCGCGCAACAATCGTCTGGTGTTTTTGCGCGATCAGACGGGTAAACTGCGCAGGGATATATCGATATTGTCTCCATCAATTATTCAGTTTATGAACGCATTTAAAAGACATCAGATCATCCTATCCCTCGGTTTGATTGTAGCCCTTGCCCCGGTTCGGGGTTTTTCACAGCAGAGCGGAAAATATACCCCGATACAAGTCCAGGTGAAAACCCGGAGCAACAATCCCGGCACGGGACCAACCTTCAACGACTGGAAGCCTTTTGAAACCCGGACGGTCGATCACCTGCTGGATTTTAAGCCCTCAGACAAACAAGCCTTCAATATATATGGAAGTGATCCCACCCGGAAAAGCAAAGCCACGGGCTTCTTCCGTACAGAAAAAATAAAAGACCGCTGGTGGATCATCGACCCGCTCGGATTCGCCGGGCTGAATGTGGTGGTCAACAGCATCAACCGCGGACAATCACCCCGCAGTAAACAGGTCTTCGAAGAAAAGTTCAAATCGGTAGAAAACTGGTCTGCACAGACTACGGTCTACCTGCAGGAGCTTGGCTTTACGGGTGCAGGCTCCTGGTCTGAACATGAAGCCCTGATCGCCAACAATGCAAAAAGTAAAAAACCGTTTAGCTATTGCATCAACTGGAACTTTATGTCCTCCTATGGCAAAAAAAGGGGCGGCACATTCGCCGTGCCCGGACATACCGGCTATCCTGGCGGAGCGATATTTGTCTTTGACCCTGAGTTTGAGAAATTCTGCGATGAGCATGCCAAACAACTATTGAAATATAAAGACGATCCCAACCTGTTTGGCTACTTTTCAGACAATGAAATGCCCCTGAGCCCGAAAAACCTGGAAGGCTATCTCAACCTGGAAAACAAGAAAGATGCAGGCTACCTGGCCGCCAAAAAATGGATGGACGAGCGAGGACTGACCCTCAGCCAGATTACCGATAAGGAGCGCAACCAGTTCCTGGCCTTTGCGGGCGAGCGCTACTTTTCTATTGTGTACAAAGCCATTAAAAAGTATGATCCCAACCACTTATTTTTAGGCAGCCGCCTGTATTCCAAAGAGAAGAATGTCCCGGAGTTTATCACAGCAATAGGCCCTTACGTAGATATCCTGTCCATGAATTATTATGGCGCCTGGACACCAAATAAAGAGTACATGAACAACTGGACGGCCTGGTCGGGCAAGCCCTTTATGGTGACTGAATTTTATACCAAAGGTGAAGATTCCGGTCTGCCGAATAAATCAGGCGCAGGCTGGCTGGTCAAAACCCAGGCCGACCGCGGCTATGCCTACCAGAATTTTTGCCTCGGACTGCTGGAATCAAAGAATTGCGTAGGCTGGCATTGGTTTAAGTATATAGACAACGACCCCACAGACCCTAAGGCAGAGCTGTCCAATACCGACGCCAATAAAGGCATTATGAACGGCTTTTATGAGCCTTATGCCCCGCTGGCCGAAAAGATGAGGATGCTCAACCTGAACAGGTATGCGCTGATCGACTATTTCGATAAGCTCAGCAAATAGGTTTAGGTTTCGGGCTGATCGCGTGCATATTCCTTTGGGGTCTTGCCAAACTGCTCTTTAAAACATTTCCGGAAGTAATCAATGTCGGTAAAGCCCACTTTATAGCCCGCTTCAGTCACACTGTAGCTTTTTGTTTCCAGGTACTGGGCTGCTTTTTTAAGCCTGACCGAGCGGATAAACTCGATGGTCGTCTGGTTGGTCAGGGCCTTGATCTTGCGGTATAGCGTCACCCGGCTCATGAACACTTCCTTTCCAAGTTCTTCAACATTGAGGGAAGGCTCGGCCATATTGTTCTCGATAAAGTTCATGACCTTCTCCAGGAAGATCTCATCGGGAGAAGTAATGGCGAGTTTGCTGGGCTGGAGGGTGATCTCCTTTTTATATCGGTCACGTAGCTGTTGCCTGGATTCGAGCAGGTTCCATACCCTGGCTTCGATGACATGGATACTGAAAGGCTTGGTGAGGTAGTCGTCGGCACCTGTCTCCAGTCCTTCTATCTTATAGATCAGCGGCGTACGGGCGGTCAGCAATATGATTGGGATGTGGCTGGTGCGGTTGTCGCTTTTCAGCGTGCTGCAGAGAATGGTGCCGCTGACCTCAGGCATCATGACATCACTGATAATGATATCCGGGATCACCGATATCGCCTTTTCTATGCCGTCTTTCCCGTTATAGGCCTGGTAGACTTTAAATTTCTCTTCGAAATGAGCAGTGAGGAAGCTCATCACATCTATATTGTCTTCTACGATCAATAGTACCGGTGCATCGCCCTGGTTGCTGGCGATCACCTGTTCTTTCTTTTGCTCCATAAAGACCGGGCGCTCCTGTATTTCTTCCAGCTGGTTGTATGCATCTATATTCTCACTGTCCTTATAGTCGGCAATCATTTCTTCCTCATGCAGATGTGCATTGCCCATTGGGATTTTGACGGTGAAGCAGGTCAACCCGGTCTTTCCAGCCTTAACTTCCTCACTGCGCACCGAGATACTGCCCTGATGGATCTCCACAAGTCCCTTGGTGAAGGCCAGTCCGATGCCCGTGCCGTACTGGTTGTTGCCATCCTCATCGTAATGGCTAAACTGATCGAAGATTTTACCAATATGCTGTTCAGCGATACCGGAACCGTTGTCTTCTACTTCAATAGATGCATAGGCAGGAAAGGGATCGCCGGGTTCGCCTGCCACTTCCCGGATGTAAATGGTGATGATGCCGCCGGGCCGGGTAAATTTCAGGGCATTGGACAGCAGGTTGTACATGATCTTTTCGAATTTGTCACGGTCAAACCATGCTCTTAGGCTTTTCTGATCGGACTTAACGACGAGTTTGATGCCCAAATGATGTGCATAGGAATCAAATGCGTAAACGACCTCCCTGGCAAAGCGTACCATATTGCCTTCAGCGGCCTGCAAGGCCATGCTGCCACTTTCAAACTTCCGGAAGTCCAGTAGTTGGTTGATCAGACGGACGAGGCGGTCGCCATTTCTTTTCATCAGCATCAGCTGGTTCTGAACTCTGTTGTTCCCACTATTGATGTCGAGCAACTTATCCAATGGTGCCAGAATGAGTGTCAGTGGGGTCTTGATCTCATGGGAAATATTGGTAAAAAAGCTGAGCTTTCGCTGGTAGAGCTCGTTGTCTTTTTCCCGGATCCTGGACTCCACGACCAACTCATTTTTGAGCGCCGCAGTTTTGAGGGAATAGGTATAATAGAGATACAGGAGGAATGCAATGATGAGGGCATAGCCGGTAAAAGCCCACCAACTTTTCCACCAGGGTGGCAGGACGGTGATGCTGATCACTTTTGGGACCTCATTCCAGACCCCATCGTTATTGGCCGATTTGACCATAAAACGGTACTTGCCTGCATCAAGATTGGTATAGGCCGCCGTACGCTGGTTGCCTACATAATGCCAGTCGTCATCTTCAAAACCCTCCAGTTTATAGGCATATTTGTTTTTGGCCGGATTGATATAGTTGAGTGCGGCAAACTTGATGTTGATGAAGGCCTGGTCGTGACGTAAGATGATCTTATCGGTTTCCGTCACGGAGGCCTTCAGTGGAGAATCTTCGCTAAGCCGGTCTGTGACTTTATTTTTGATCAGCAGTTCGGTGAGTACCACCTTGGGCTTGTGTGTGTTTTTTACAATCTGCTCCGGGAAGAAAGTCGTGATCCCATTGATGCCGCCAAAGAGCAGTTCGCCGTCAGCGCCCACCGCAGCTGCATTTGCACCAAACTGGTTGCTTTGCAGACCATCGGCAATGGTGTAATTGGTGATGCTATACATTTGAGGCTGCAAAGGAAGTCTCAGGTTTTTGAGGGTAATCCGCGACAGCCCTTTATTTGTACTGACCCAAATATTTCCTTTCCGGTCTTCCCGTATGCTGTGAACAATGTTATTGGCAAGGCCCTGTGTGGTGTTGATGGCATAGAATTTTTTACTGTGCTGGTCCAGCAGGTTTAGCCCCCCGCCTTTGGTACCCACCCAAAGCTGTCCGCGGCTATCCGCAAACAACGCAGATACGAGATTGTGGTTGATGCTATTGGGATCGGCTTCTTCATTTTCGTAATGCCGGAACAGGCCTTTCTGATCCATGATATTCAGGCCCTTTTCTGTACCAATCCACAAGCTGTTGCCAGGACCATTTAAGAGGGCATAGACCGTATTTCCACTGATGCCGTGCTTTTCGTTTGTTTGCAGGTACAATTGCTGTTTCCCGTTCTGATGAATGCGGATAAGTCCCTTGCCATCTGTGCCCAGCCACAGCCCCTGCTTATTTTTGGCCAGGGCAAAGATCTGGGTGTTGGTGGTGCCATCGGCACTTTGCCCTAGAGAATGGACATTAAATTTGTTGGTTTGGGTATTCAGGGAGGCCAGTCCGTCAAAAGTACCAAGCCAAATGATGCCGTCTTCGTCTTTAAGCATAGACTTGATGATCCTGTGCGTATTGCCTTTTATCCAATTGCTCTTGTACAGGTTCTTCTTCCGGTCGATGTAGTTCAATCCCCCGCCTTCTGTACCGATATATAACCCGCCGTCAGGTTCGGTGATGATGGAGCTGACTACAGGGAAATTCAGGCCAGGATTGTCTGCGAGCTGTTCGGAAATAGTACTAAAATTGACGTTAGAGGGATTGAAAATATTGACGCCACCATAGTAGGTGCCAATCCACAGCGTACCCGACCTGTCTTTGATTATATGTCTGACGGAGTTGTGACTAAGGGCTTTGTCGTCATACCGGTTGTATTGATATTTAGAAAAAATCCCCGTTTCCGTATTCATCAGGCTCAACCCGTCGCGGGTACCGATCCAAAGTTCGCTGGGCGAATTGAAAAACAGATCCCTGACAATATTTCCCGCTATGCTATTGGCATTTAGCGGATCATATCTGTAATTTAGGCATATGCCTTTTGCGGGCTGATAATGAAAAAGGCCCTGAGATTCAGTACCAAACCAATAATCTCCTTTGGCATCCTGGCGGATCACACGGACAATACTGCCTTTGAGCAGATTGTTTTTTTCCAATACCTCCGGCAGCGGAAGAAAAATGCGCTTTACCGGGTCAAATTTCTTAAGATCATTCCCGATGCTCACCCATAAGAACTTCTGACGGTCTTCAAAAATAGCGCGTACTTTATTGTTACCGGGATATCGCTTTGGATCATTGAGGTAATACGTACTGATCTTCTCCTGATCTGATTGATAGTGCTTCAGGCCACCCAGTGTACCGATCCAGAAGTTGCCCCGCGTATCATACTGTAAAGCCGTCACGATTTCATGAGGTTCCCCTTTTTTCTCGGGGTCAAGATCGATAGATTCAAACTGGTCCAGCTTTCTATCGTAGCGGTTGAGGCCGTTGGCCGTACCGATCCACAAAGTACCTCCCGGGTCTTCCATGAGTACACTGATCTTGCTGTTGCTCAGGCTGGTTTTATCTTTACTGATGTGTTTGTATATGGTAAAGTCGTAGCCATCAAACTTATTGAGCCCATCCTCTGTGCCAATCCAGATGAAGTCGTTGCGGTCCTGGAGGATATTGAGCACTGCATTTTGGGACAACCCGTCATTGATCGAGTAGTGCTTAAAGCTCAATTTCTTATGCTGGGCAACCACTTGCGCCTGCGCGGAGAGTATCATGAACACAAGCAGAAGGATCTTTTTCACAGATTTATATTTGGAGGGTATGGTTTAGGTTTTTTCAGCCATGTACGGCTGCCGGCCCCAATTTAAGCATTTCAGGTCAATCTTTATTCAAATGTAAGCCTTCGTGTCCTTTTGTGCACCCGATGTTTTGCGCATAAATACCAGACAGATGGGTCGCTCGCTTTGCGCATGAGCTGATCTTATACATCTGTAGGGTAATTATGCAACATTCATCATGGGAAAAGCCTGTCAGTTCGCTCTATTTTGCAACATGATGTTTATATCCTGTTTGACAATGCCCCGAAGATCGATATTTCTTGTTGGAGCCCTGCTCTTGTTGCTCTCCATCCCTGCCCTGGCCCAGAAAATTACTGGTGCGAGAACACAGTTTTCTCTCAACGACAATTGGAGGTTCTACCCTTCGGGTGCTGAATTTGCCTCCGGCAAGCAGGTCGATGTATCGGCCTGGGAGCGGGTAGACCTGCCGCATACCTGGAATGCAAAAGATCCTTTTGATGATGACGCCACCTATCGGAGGGGTATCAGCTGGTACAGAAAAACACTCGTGATGAATGAGCAGCTGAAAGGACAACGGATCTTTATTTACTTTGAGGGTTCGAACCAGGTTACAGATGTATATGTCAACGGCAACTATGTAGGACAGCACAGAGGCGGCTACACGGCTTTTAGATTTGACATCACAGAATTTATAAAATATGACGGTGTGGCCAATAGCATTGCTGTGCAGGTCAACAATGCAACGGACTTCCTGATCCCACCGCTTTCTGTAGGTTATGCCATGTATGGCGGCATCTATAGGGATGTATGGATGGAAGCCACCGACCCGTTGCATTTCAGCATGTCGGATCACGGCGCCGGAGGCGTGTACATCAGTACCCCTAAAGTAACGGAGCAGGAGGCCACCATAAAGATCAAAGGGCTGGTAAAAAACGACGGACAGGGGCCGGCGGATTTTGAGGTCGTCCATTCCATTTATGATGCTGCGCAGAAGCTGATGGCTACACAACGCAATACGATACAGGCAGGCGCGAATCAGGAAACGGCTTTTGAAGCAGATCTCGGTGCCATTGCATCACCCAAACTGTGGAGTCCGGAACAGCCCTATTTATACAGCGTAGTGAGTGAGATTATTCAAAAGGGCAAGGTAATCGACCGGCAGACCAATCCATTGGGATTTAGATGGTTCAGCTTTAACCCCGAAACCGGCTTTAGTCTCAATGGCAAGAAATATGTATTGAAAGGAACCAACAGGCACCAGGATTTTAAAGGCAAGGGTTCCGCCCTGACCAACGAGGATCATTACCGCGACCTGAAGATCATCAAAGATATGGGCTGTAACTTTTTAAGACTCGCCCACTATCCACAGGATCCGGAGGTATTAAGGCTGGCAGACCAAATGGGCCTTCTAATTTGGGAGGAAATCCCCGTGGTGAACAATATGAACCCAGATCCAGGCTTCTTAAAGAACGCCCAGTATATGTTGCGGGAAATGATCCGCCAGCACTACAACCATCCATCCATCATTTTATGGGGCTCTATGAATGAAGTGCTGCTTTGGAGCAAGGGCAACGAGCGCATACAGGTGCATACCGACGAGGTTTATCTTCAGGAGGTCCGCAAATTTCAGGTCAAAATGGACAGTACCCTCCGCTCCGAAGATCCTTCACGATACAGCACCATGGCGATGCACATGAGCAAGGACTACGAACAATATAAAATGGCAGAGATCCCACAGGTGGCAGGATGGAATATTTACGACGGCTGGTACAGCGGCAAAGTAGAAGAATTTGGGCCGGCCTTTGATAAAAAGCACCGCGAACATCCGAATGAAGTACTGCTGGTCAGTGAATATGGCGCGGAGAGCGACCTGCAGGTCAATACCGAAAACCCGCAGCGGCTGGATTTCTCAGGTGCGTATCAGCGTTATTACCATGAGTCGTACCTCTCGCAGATCAATAAGCGGCCCTATTTCGCAGGGACAGCGATATGGAACCAGTTTGATTTTTCACAGCCCAATATTGGGGGGACCATCTCACACGTCAACCATAAGGGGATGCTGACCTGGGACCGCATCCATAAAGACGTGTATTACCTGTATAAGGCCAACTGGAACCCCGAGCCTATGGTCTATATCGCCAGCCGGGACTGGATGCACCGCGGCGGAAAGAGCGGACAAGTTTCTACGATTGAGGCTTATACCAACTTACCAGAAATTGCCTTGATGGTCAATGGCAAGCGGTACGCGGCACAGAAGCCCAATGAGATTGGTAAGGTATCCTGGAAAGTAAACCTGACAGGAGGGGCAAATGTCGTCATAGCCAGCGGCACAAAGAACGGCAAGAACTATACCGACCAATTGTCGATACGCTATCAGCTCTTTGATGACCAGATCAATACCCCTGACTTTAAGTCTGTCGCTATTAATGTCGGTTCGAACACCCAATATACTGACGATTCAGAGGCGATCTGGATTGAAGACCGGCCTTATTCCAGTGGAAGCTATGGCCATATAGAAGGTGTAAACGCCAACCTCAACCTCAAGTCAATGATCACGCATACAGAAGACACCCCGCTGTTTTATTCCTACTTAGACAATCTGAAAGCTTACCGTCTGGATGTCGCAGCAGGCAGGTATGAAGTGGAGCTATGCTTTGCCGAACCGGAGAAACTGGCACCGGGCAACAGGATTTTTGATGTGTACATCAATGACGCGAAAGTGATGGACCGGGTAGACCTGGTGAAAGATAATGGCTTTGCGGTTGCCAGTAAGCACAAATTTATTGTGGAGACCGATAAAGGATTGTACATCCGGTTTGATGCCCTGAAAGGCAAAGCCGTCCTGAACGGACTAAAAGTAAAGAAACTATAGCAGCTTATGATTGCCATCATACAATCCCACAAGCACTGTATTTCCTTCAGCATCTACTTTTAGACCGCCAAATTTGGCCTGCTCATATTTTTTAGCCGTCCCCTCTTCAAAAAAGTAAGACTCTGCACCTATATGTATGCTTGTGAAGGATTGATTTCCATTGGAATAGTATTTTACCGCAATTTCTTCTGCGCCCAAAGGCTGTATGCCGGGCTGAAAACGAAGCCTTTGTGCGACACCTGAACTGTCAATCTTCAAAATACAATACCCTCTCTTTCCTGGTACAGTCTCCCGCTTCTCAGATACCCTTTCGCCCCATAGGCGATTGACCTGATAATCCAGCCGCATGTAATCCCCCTGCATCAAAGACCTTGGATCAACCGGGGCCAGTTCAAGCAGCAACAATTTTCCATCCCGCAAAGTTCTTTCTTTCATAGCAACTGCCCAATTGATGTACCCAATGACCAGCACCAGGTTCAGCAGCAAAAAAATCTTCTTAGTCTTGCTCATGTTCTTGTTTCAGTTTTTTCTTAAAGACAAACCAGGCTATTAAAAATAAAATACCTGTGCCACACATCATATACGATTTCACAAGCAGGGTAAAATGCAGGTTATAATAGTATTGCCCCACGGCATAAATGAGCAATAGAATACCGGCTACCAGGCCAGTTTTATGCCCCGTATGAAAACTCACAAAGATGATCAGTAAGGCGCCCCATATGGGTAAAGCCAGTATCTGGACCCAATTTTGGTTGTGTCCTCCAAATAAGATAGTTGCCGAATAGCACAACGATGCAATGAGCGAAAACAACAGGCCTGTCCGCCATGGATTGAAACGGATATTTAGCGATGCATGTTGCGTCAGCAACCGGGGCTCATATAAACTCAGTAAGGTAAAACCCGCGGCAGGCAGTAAAAGAAACAGATGTATCAACTCCTTGCCACCGTTTAGATTCAACAATGCAAAGAGACACCCGTGGATCATCAATACGCTGAGGAAATTGAGCATATAGCTCGACGTCAGGAAAGGGATAATCAGGGAAATAGCCAGCAGGGCAAAAGAGATCGAGTTGTCGCTTTTGGTCAGTTGATATACGGCCATTCCAACCATGATGTTTGCAGAGAGATAGGCACTGATAGAAATGGTATCCATGATTACGCTTTTCGACACGCGGTCTATCAATACCGTGCCCACAATCATAAGGAGCCCCGCCACCAGCAGCGCGCCCGACCAGTTCAATAGAATCATAGCCGCAAAGCCGATAAAAAATAAACTGGATAAAAAGCCACCCACTACGGATAGCGCCTTGATCCCTAGTCCCTGGTATCTGTCTGCCTCTGCTACCAGGGCTTCATCCAGCTGTTCTTCTTCAAAAACAATTGTCCCATGGTATTCAGACTGGAGCTTTTCGATGATCGATTCAGTATTAGGATTTAACGGCATGCCAGGTTCTGTTTAAGCGCATCAGCTCCCTAACCAGGAACGTGATGCTGATCACAATAACTAAACTAATAAAAATGAAGCTCCCTGTATCGGCGTTAACACGTTCGAAATACAAAGCACATAACACAATAATGATGCTCAGCGGCAGGATACAGAGCAGGTACATCGAGCGGCGCTTGATACTATAATACACCCCTGCAGCATAACTTAGCAGGCATAAGCCCAAAGAAACAAACCATTCCGGGGGATAATGCTTCCAGATGCCATCTACCAGCCCAATCGTCAGAATTACCACGGCCCCGAAGATCACGATCCTGGTAAACCAGGTGGCCACCTCAACCCTCGACGATAGCAACTGCACCGCAATCACGACGAGCAGGTTAAAAGAATAAAGAATGACATACATTGATTTCTCCAGTACATAAGGCGCTGCCTGCTCTACATACAGCATAAAAGTGGTGTTGATCAGGACCAGAAAAATAATCCATAAGGCTTCAAACCTGGTGCTTAGTGCCCATATGGCAATAAATACAGTCCAGCCCAGGAAGAGATCGTAGGCGTCTGCGCCGGTCTGATAGATTTGCCCGAATACGGCAAACAACACGCCTACAAGGACACAGCTCATGGTAAGCAGTATATTTTTAACCAGTTCCCTGGGTTTAAATACCAATATGGATACGATCGGCAAAATGATCATCGCCTGGATCATGCCCAGCTTCACAAATTTGTGGAGGTTATCCCAATTGTATGCAAAGAAGAAAATCGTACCGGCCAATAAAAAAGCCACACCAATACCCAGCAAAGCCAGATCGGTAAATTTAGCCCAGCCCGTTCGGTCGGCATATATGCCATTCTTTTTAAATAAACCTTTTACATCTTGTTCAGGTAAATTACTGTACCTGCTAATGATTTGAATAATGTTTCGGCTATAACCTGGTTTTAACATATGTACATAAGCATTTACTCTTCTAAGCTAGCAATTAATAAATCAAAACAGCACGTAAAATTCCAGGCCGGCAAATATTTAGATGTCAAAGAACGTTCATGCCCATCCTCCCGACGGGTATTTTTTATTATAACCTCCCCAAGTACTGGCGATCTGCTACACCGCTCAGTTTCAGAAATGACAGTGATATACACTTCCACCGGCTTTCCCAGCATCGACAAAGGCAGTTCCAAAGTTAAGGAGCCCAATAACCGCATGCTAAGCAACACATCATTTTGGAAGAAATTGAGCGTAAAATGGGAGGAATTGAGAGTTTCAACTTTAAAATTCAAGAATGGAGAGTTCATTCATGACCGCAGCTTTAGTAAGCCAAATATCTTCAGGTCCCTGGTTTATTTTTCGATTATTCCCTTCATGAATTTGGCCGACCTTTCCAAAGTATCTCTGCCATTCCTCTATGCTTGCTCCCACTAGAGTCCCACTAGACATCCTCTGCACACCTGCTTAAGTCTTGCTTCGATTGCAAACGAAGCATCACTCTAGAGGAAACGGAGCATCACTCCAGGGGCCGCGACCACAGAGCAGGCACAGGGTAGCACGTCTTAAAGGTAAAGAAACGAGGAGCGCCTTAGAAATGTAAAGAGCCCTGACATCCATCATGGCTCTTTTTAATCAACTAACTTAAGGCGTAAATACTAACCAAATATTTATACCTCAAAACTATGGACGTTTTATTAAGCAAGTGTTAACTCCTCATTATGTATTAAACTGCGTCAGGTAACATAACATGAACATATCAATAAGTTAAATTCATATCTCTTGCTTTGCACTTATAAAACATCAGATCATGACAAAAACGGAAGTAAATATTAGTGCAGACCTTCAATGTTTCATTGACAAGTTTGAGCCCAGCAAATTTAAACTCATGTCCAATGGCATTGAGATCAGGGGCATAAACGATATGCATAGAAACGTTACCCAGGCCAGGGCGCTGATTGAAAGGCTGGAACTTAACCTCACGGTATTACACAATGCCGAAATGTTGACTTATCGTGGATTTGAGGTCAATAACGTATAAATATCTTTGCGCATGCCCCTATAATAAAATATTAAAATTACGCTACATTGCCAAATGTTGTTACGTTTGCACACACCAAACATAAAATATATGGCAATTATAGATGGGAAATTCACCAAAGGTACAGCAGGTGGTATGGCCAACCTAAAGGCACCGGGTAAACAAGTTGTTCAGGACAAGCCTGCCCAAATGCATCAAACCAAAGCAACCATTAAAAGTGCAAAGGAATTCGGGAAAGGCAGCAGGCTGGCGAAAAATATCCGTTTGAAACTGGGGCCGATGTATTACAATGGCAACGATGGGGATATGGTCAGCCGGCTAACGAAAGACGTCAATACCATACTGAGGAACTGCTACGACCCCAATACAAAAAGTTACCAATTCAGTCCCCAGAGCTTCCAGCGCCTGGAAGGTTTTAACTTCAACATCTATTCCCCGCTCCAAAATTCCCTGCTGGTCAGGCCGGAGATCAGCCTGGAAAATAATGTGATGATGGCAAGCTTACCTGAAATACAAGTTCCCGCACAGTTAAAACTCCCTGTGGAATGCAGCATAGCTGTATTGCAAGCCTGGGGCGCCGCGGTAGCATTAAAAGACGGCTATATTAAGATGCTGAAAGAAAAAAAACAGGAAGTACTGAATATGCAAGGACACCTTGACCCGATCAGTTGGACCTTCGATATACCAAAAGGCTGCCTGGGCATCATAGGCTATACCATATGTTATTATAAAAGTTCCAGCGATTTTATGATCCTGATGAACTCCAAACAGTTCTGGCCGGCAGCCATATGTGGCGCAATCTACAATCCGGGTATCTTTAATATGGATAATCTAAAAAGCTGGCAAAATATGGGAATAAACTTCAGTCAATAGTTTGTTTTTTAAAGCTAAGTTTTACTATATTGTAGTATAATTTGACAATATCGCTCTCATGATTAATTTTATACTGATTGTTAAAATCTAATCCAGCATTTATCTCGTTTATACGAAAAAGTTTTAAACCAACACTATACCTATGAGAATATTATCAGATTCTAAACCAGACACAGTAGCAAAAAACATTAGAGAAATCAGAGAGTTCAGAAAGTACACGCAGACCTATCTTGCGGAAAAACTGGGCATCTCTCAAAATGCATATAGCAAGATTGAATTGGCCTACAGCAAAATAACCATTGAAAGGCTTTTGGACATCTCAGCCGTACTGGGCGTGGAACTTTCCATCCTCCTTTGCTTCAACCGTAAAGAATTTCTAAGATTCCTGGATGAAGAGGAAAATAAGCTAAATAAGAAATAACAAACCGGATCAGCTCTCACATATTAAGAATATCTTTGTGGTACACCATCTACTGCGAATAGGATTTAATATGACTGATATTTTAGAGAAGACCATCAGATTTGTTAAGGAGACTTTGGCCAATGCCGAAAAGGGACACGATTGGTTTCACATTGAAAGGGTATATCACAATGCCCTGCTGATCAATACTACCGAAAAAGGCGATGGGCTGATCGTGGCCCTTGCCGCTTTGCTGCACGATATCGCAGACCCAAAATTTAATGAAGGTGATGAAGAGATCGGACCTGCTACAGCGGGTAATTTCCTCACTGGTCTTGGGCTGCCGGAAGAAACCATCGTCCATGTACAGCAGATCATCCGTAACCTGAGTTTTAAAGCCAGTCTGGGTACGATAGATTTTCACTCTGCAGAACTGGACATTGTACAAGATGCCGACCGCCTGGATGCCATCGGTGCCATTGGCATAGCCCGTGCTTTTATGTATGGCGGCTATAAAAACAGGCTGCTCTATGATCCTGAAATTGCGCCCAGACTCAACCAGACCAAAGAGGAGTATAAAAACACCACAGCACCGACCATCAATCATTTTTACGAAAAACTCTTATTGCTCAAGGACCTGATGAAGACGGTTAAAGGAAGAGCGATCGCAGAGCAGCGGCATACCTTTATGGAAAGCTACCTGGAGCAATTCTTTATGGAAACGGGTAGACCGGGCTGGAAAGATCACTAATCACTATGGAGCTGTACATTCTTAGGGATCATAAAATTCTTAAGCGTGTGCGGGTTGGTAAATACATGGGAATCGATCTCGAATACTTCGTAGATATTCTTCGTATTCAGCACTTCTGAGCAGGTTCCATCGTACCATTTCCGCCCGTTCTTAAGCATGATGATGCGGCTGGCATATTGTGCAGCAAGATTGATATCGTGCAATACAGCCACCACCATCGCCCCCGCAGAAGCCAGTTGCTTTGCTATCGCCAAAGTCTGCTGCTGGTATTGCAGATCCATTCCCGCCACCGGCTCATCCATCAATAAAAGTGGCCGTGGTACATCCCAGATCTGAGCGAGGCTGCGCGCCAATTGCACCCGCTGCTGCTCTCCGCCCGAAAGGGTCAGGTAAGAGCGTTCCGCCAGGTGTTCCGTGCCGGTCAGCTTCATCATTTTGGCCGCAACATCCAGGTCGGCCGCAGCGGGCCGATTCTGATAATGCGGGTAACGCCCCATTAGGACAATCTCCTGCGCTTCAAAAGCCATATTGATCACATTGTGCTGATTGAGTACCGATCTCTTTTGGGCCAGCTGGGCCGGTTTATATGCAGATATCTCTTTTCCATGCAAGCGGATACTCCCTTTGACGGCCTTTTTTTCTCCGCTGAGCATCCGCAGCAAGGTAGATTTCCCCGCACCATTGGCACCCAGAACGACCAGCAATTCCCCGGGGTGAAGGCTGAACGACACATCCCGGACCAGTGCCCGCTTTCCAATTTCGTAGTGGAGTGAATCTGCGGTCAGCATAACTGTCTCCTTATCATAATACCAGTTTCTTTTTATCCTTGATCAATATATAGAGGAACAGCGGTGTGCCGAGCAAAGCTGTGACCACGCCAATAGGCAGTTCTACGGGCGCAATGACCGTACGGCAAAGCATATCGGCCAGGGTAATCATCAATGCGCCAAACAAGGCCGAGGCGGGCAGCACATGGCGGTTGTCTACACCGATCACCAATCGGATGGTATGGGGCACCAGCAATCCCACAAAGCCAATAATTCCAGATACGGCAACGGAGGCACCCACGGCCATTGTGGCCAGAATGACCACATTTCTCTTCACCACATCCACCTGCAAGCCTAGTTGCCCGGCCTGCACTTCGCCCAGTGAAAAGGCATTCAGCGAACGCCCCATACGGGGCAGCAGCAATATAGGCAGCAGCACAAAAGGAAGAATAGAAATCACCGTTTCGCGACTGGCACCCGCCAGGCTGCCCAGCATCCAGAAGGTAATGTTGCGCAGCTGTTGATCGTCGGCCACAAAAGTAAGGAGTCCCGTGAGCGCCCCCGCCAGTGCATTGATGGCAATACCGGCCAGTAGCATCGTAGCGACGTTGGATTTCCCGTCGGTACGGGAAATTTGGTAAACCAGCATAGTGGCGATACCCGCACCTGTAAAGGCACCAAAAGCGAGAAGGTAATAGCCCAGCAGGTTGCTCAGGCTGGCAAACAAAGAGATTTCGAGTACGATGATGATGACGGCCATCAGTGAGGCCCCGGCAGAGATGCCGATAAGCCCCGGCTCGGCCAATGGGTTCCGGAAGATGCCCTGCACGGCCGTACCCGAGATGCCCAGTGCCGCCCCAACCAATAGGCCCAAAAGAACCCGGGGGATGCGCACGATGGTCAGCACCCCTTCATATTGTGGAGCAATCTCCATCCGGGAGAAAAGACCGAGCTTTTTGCCCAGGATGATCAGCACATCCTGTACAGGGATCTTCACCGCACCCAGACCTAAAGAAAAAGCCGAAGCGATACACAAGGAAAAAATAAGCAGCAGGTATAAACCCGTCTTTTTATTTACCATTTGGCATTCAATTGGGTAATGGCCTGCGCCAGCCGCACAGAGAACCCGGTCAGCAACTCTCCATCCATCTCTACAATTCTTTTATTTTTACCAGCGTTGGTAAGTCCTACGCCAGGCATCTTCAGGATGCTGCCGATCCCACCCAAGCTTTTATAACCAAAATCAAACATCAGGATCACATCCGGATTGGCATTGACCAATGCCTCTGTGGTATAAGGTTTAAATTTCGAAAAGCCCTGTGCGGCATTTTTTGCGCCGGCCAGGCGGATGATCGCATCCATCTGGGTCTCTTTTCCGGCCACCATCATCACGCCCGTGCCCCTGGCATAAATAAACAGCACTTTGGGCGATTTAGGGTTCTTCTTTACCTGCACCAGCGCTTGGTTGACAGCCAATTGTGTTTGTCTGGCCACCTGCTCGCCCCTGGCGGGATTGCCCAGGGCCACGGCGACCTGGCGAATGAATTTAAGCGCACCCGCTGCAGAAAACTCTTGTTTGATGATCACAAAGCGGATTCCAGCAGCCTGCAACTGGGACTGCAGGGCTTTGGACAAAGCCTCTTCCGGGGCCAGCACCAGGTCGGGACTGAAAGAGATCAGCCCCTCGGCCGATACCGTACGGTTCTGACTGACCTTAGGAAGCTTTTGCGCATAGGCAGGAAAGGTACTGGTTACGTCGACCGCCACCAATTGACCACCATACCCCAGAGCATCTACGGTCTCCGTTAGGGCACCGCTTAAGGTAATAATTCTTTTGGGCGCATTTGCCGAAGCAACCGTATAATGGAGGAGAAATACAAATAAAAAGGAAAAACTTCTGATCATCATCATGAGATTTAAATAAATAGGCGAGCTGCAAAGGAACGCCTAATTAAAACCATTCCAAATAACAAACATCCCGTTACCGCTATCGGTATTTTATAAATTCCCAAACTACTTCTTTCCTTAACAAAACCCAAAAAAACACACATCATACTGACAATTAAATATTTAAATCACTGGATATCCAACACAAAACCGCTCTAAAAAAACCTATTCCCCGCAGAATCATCCCGAATCCGTTAAATAAAATCCCGAAATGGTTAAAAATAATCCCTTTTACGTTGCTTGATTCCTGACAAATGTAAGCATATTTGTACGCTTATTTAGACTGATTAAAAATAATATAAAGAATTTTGCGCAACGTTTATACCGCCTGTTTACTTATGGTCATACTCCTGCTCCTCTCCGCACCGAATCTGAACGCCCGGCAAAAAGGGCGGCTGGAAGGAACTGTACGGAATGAGACAGGCAAAGGCCTGCCGGGAATAACGGTGCAGCTACAGCCGGACAATAAAAAAGCGCTGACCGACCAGGATGGCAAGTTTATACTAGAAGGCCTGTATGCCGGAACGTACAACCTGAGCATTCGGGCCATCGGCTATGAAAGCTACCAAACCGAAACTGAAGTCAGCGCAGGAAGAAACACTCCCCTGCAGATCCTGCTCAAAGCAAGCAATAAAGCGCTGCAGGAAGTCGAGATCAGCGGGATCCACAGCAATCCGGACAATTTTATCGACATGACGCGCACGGCCATGCCCTCCACCGTGATCAGCAGGAAAGAAATCGATATGATGGGCAGCCGGCGCCTGGACGAAGTACTGAAAGAACAGACCGGACTGGCCATCATCAATGATATCGGCTCGGGCAACAGGGCAGTCGGCCTGCAGATGCAGGGTTTTGACAGCGGCTATACCATGATCATGATCGACGGGCAACCCATGGTGGGGCGCACCAATGGCAATTTTGACCTTTCGCGCATCACGGTGTCCAACATTGAAAGAATAGAAATTATTAAAGGTGCTTCCTCCTGCTTGTTTGGTAGCGAAGCCCTGGCAGGGGTAATCAATATCGTCACCCGCAAAAACATCACCGAACCACAAGCTATGGCCGCCCTGCGCTACGGCAGTTTCAATATGGTCGACGCCACACTCGAAGGAGAAAGCCCTTTTGCCGGGAAAAGAGGCTCCGTTTTTGCCTCGGGCAACTATTACCGCACCGACGGCTTCAACTCCAATCCTTACCTCGACAAAGGAAAGACAGCACCACCGTTCCACAGCTTCGCATTCCAGGGCAGGGGCCGCTACCTCCTGAACGACATCAGTACGCTCAATTTTAACGGCAGGTATGTGACCCGCAATTCGGAAAACCGCATTGCTTATGACGGACTTCCCGCCAGCCTCGACGTGGTCAGGGAACATGATCTGAACGGCTCTGTGTCGTTGAACAACAACTTCAGGAACGGGCTCCGCCTGAAAACACAATACTACCTGACCCGCTACCAGACCGCGCAGGACATTACCCAGGAAAGCAGCGGCGCGGTGATGCCCGGCAGCCAGTTTAAACAATACCTGCACCGCGGTGAAATGCAGGTAAAGCACAGATGGAGTGGCAGTGCAGAGCTGACAGGCGGCGCAGGCGGGGCATATGAGATCCTCGACAATACGGCCTACAGGGGCGGAAAAAATATGGCCAATTACTTTGTGTATGGACAGACCGACTGGCAAGCCGCGGAAAAGCTTTCACTGACTGCCGGGGGCCGCTACGACTACCACGACAAATATGGCTCAAGAATCAACCCAAGTGCAGGTTTTCGCTATCAACTCTCGCCAGACCTGACCTTCCGCGCGGCCGTAGCGACGGGATTTAAGACACCCAATTTTCAGCAGCTTTACCTCGTGTTTACCAATATCCAAAGCGGCTATATGGTATTTGGCGCAGAGGAATTCTGGCGGGAGATCAAGCTTCTGCAGGATGCCGGACAAGTGACCAATATCTTTCCCATCGCACAGCGTGTAGGCCCCTTAAAACCGGAGCGCTCGGTATCGTACAGCGGTGGCTTTGCCTATACGGCCTTCAAAAGAATGAAACTGGACCTGAATGTCTTCTACAACGACATGCGCAATTTCATCAACTATGAGCAGGTGGCCCTGAGGACCAGCGGTCAGCAGATCTATTCGTACATGAACATCGCCCGCGCCCATACCACCGGCGCCGAACTGGGGCTAAACCTTCCGCTCAGCAAATCGTTGAATCTCTCGGCCGGCTACCAGCTGCTCTATGCGATCGACGAAGGTGTGGTCGATTCTATAAAGCAGGGTACCGGTCTATATGAGCTGGTGTATGACCAGGACAACAACCTGCCGCGCCGCTCGACCCGTAAAGACTACTTCGGGATGAGCAACCGTTCCAGGCATATGGCCAACATCAAAATCAGCTATGCCCATGAGCCTTCAGGCCTCTCCGGTTCTTTACGCATCAATTACCGCAGCAAGTATGGATTTATGGAAGACGGCCGGGCCAATAATTTCCTGGACCCATGGGACCGCTTTGTCAGCAGCTTTTTCCTGCTGAACCTGGCCCTGCAAAAGACTTTTTACAACAAGCACCTGCAAGTACAGTTGACCGCCGACAACCTGATGGACTACCGCGACCAGAAAATGCCTGCACAAATGGGCAGGGCCATACTGGGCGGCATCAGCTGGAGGTTTTTTAAAGATTAAAGATGGATGAAGGGATATGGGTGGACGGATTATGGATTTGACAATAGCAGATAAAGAAAAAATCAGGATGAAAAGAATATTTACAAAAGCAACGGTATTGCTGCTGATAGCGGCGGGAATGACGGCCTGCACCAAGGAAGAAGTAAAACCTGAACTGG
>Ga0160464_100184_pt1 | contig 64288 bp, 53 predicted proteins | sample HID1971I_E11MG_FD_108275 | JGI IMG/M metagenome (GOLD analysis project Ga0160464, IMG submission 108275) | Enriched millipede-associated microbial communities from UW Madison campus, WI, USA - HID1971I_E11 MG | ecosystem: Host-associated > Arthropoda: Insects > Digestive system > Unclassified ... | reverse complement strand
TTGAAGATTTCTTATATTCGTCAAGTTATATCAGAGTTAAAATCGTTTAATTTTTACTACCTCCAAAACTGTAAACTATTTTCAGTATCGGACAAAACGACAAGTAAATTCAGGACTGGACAAACCATAGCCATTACCCGGACTTTTCGCTCCAGTTTTCCCTGGGGCAAAATGACCATTTGCGTGATCTTTGAAGAAGTAAATAAGGAAGCACTGGCATTCTTGCAGGCCGCCACACAAGCCCCGCAACCAATACAGGCGGCAGCGTCAAAGGCGTCCTCGGCATCCTGGTGCGATATCGGGATGCTGTTGGCCTCAGGTGCCTGCCCGGTCGACGCAGAGATGTAACCTCCTGATCGGATAATCGCGTCAAAACTGCTCCGGCCCACTTTGAGGTCGCGTACTAAAGGGAACGCCTTTGCACGGAAGGGTTCTACATAGAGGATGTCGCCATCATCTTTTGAGTAACTAAAAATAAAAAAATTATGGAAGTATTTATTTAACAAATAAAATATTCGCTAATTTTATACATATCAATCCAAGCATCCTATGAAAATCAAATCACTGTGGTATTATTGACCACCATGGCCATGATCGCCAGCCTAAGCGCCTTCAAATCACAAGACAAAGGTCTTATCTATACCGATCTGTTGAGTTGGGCGTCAGGTATGAGAGTTCCGAAGGCGCTAAGGATGCAACACCTATACGTTTCCTGGGTATCCGGCCGGCCTACAATATCAAATTATAGAATTTATTACTTTTTGACAATCCTGATTTTAATAGTTAAAAACATCCCTATCCCATGAAAAAGATTAATTATTTAGTAGCCTGCACCCTGGTTCTTTCTTCCGTATTTTTCTCCTGCCGCAAAACCACCGAAAAAATTGTCGATTGTTTCGGACAATCGCTGCTAACCAGCTTTAGCCACACAACGGATGCCGCTAATCCTAAAAAAGTTGATTTCACTGCAAAACATTCCGGAGAGCTTTCCATTGCTTCAGTTAAGTTTGAATATGGTGATGGTCAGTCGCAAACCGTTACGGGTACAACTGCCTCCCATACCTACGCAGCTGCTGGTACGTATTCTGTTAAAGCCAGGATTACGCTAACCAACGGTAAAGGTACCTGTGAGACAGATCCGGTAAGAAGCGTGACTGTCAACTAACTCCTTATGGAATCTTTTGGAGTGCCTGGCATTCCAAACCTGATCCAGTGGTGATCCAGACCTGATCCAGTGGTCGTCCAGTCAGGCCTGGATCACTATTTGTTATGAATTGTATCAGAATATGCCGGTTTGTTCCGGAGCATGCTCCGGAAAAGAACATTGCCCATAACTTAGATCAATATTAAGAATAATGATCATTATGGCAACTTCCAAATCTGGCCCAAACGGCCCTTACTCCGGCAAGATCGGAGCGACAAATTCGTACATTCTGTATGGCAAAACGGTTACCCGTGCTTTTCCGCACATCACGAAGCCGCGCTCTATTAAACAGCTCGCCCTACAGCAGCGCATGAGCGTGATCAGCCCTTTCCTTAATCTGGTTAAACTCTATCTCCAGGTCGGCTTCCAGCTTGCGGCATTCAAAAATCAGAATTCAGCCAACAATTCGGCCAAATCCTACAACCTCAAATACGCCATCAAAGGAGAGTATCCCAACCAGGAAATCGACTATCCAGCGGTACGCCTCAGCGAAGGCAACCTTGCCCTGCCTTTAAACCCTACCGCGGAAAGCGCTACGGATGGTATCCGGTTCCGCTGGGGCTACAACGCGTATGACCCAACCGGTACTCGCTACGACCGTAGCATGCTCCTCGTGTATTTCCCCGAAAAGAATCTGTTCTTTCAAATCATAGGAGGGGTACAGCGGGCAGAGCTAACGGAGCTCCTGCCGGTCATTCCCCAGTTGAAAGGCCAGTATGCCGAGACGTATATATCGTTCATCACGGACGACCGCAAACAGATCTCCAATAGTGTATATACCGGAAAACTGCTTTTTTAAGGGTTTTTAGGATGTGTATCGGACCATTAAATGAAATTAAGGACCGTATTCTGTTAAGTTTTTATACCTTTAAATCGACTAAATCACCGCGTTTGAAGGATTATTTACTTTTCATAGATACCGAAACTTCAGGGATGCCTGTCCGCTGGGACCGCCCGTTGGCCGACAGTGCCAACTGGCCTTATGCCATACAGGTGGCCTGGATCATTTACAGCAAGGATGGCAAAGAGATCAAGAGGGTGAGTAAATACATCTATGAAAAGGACATTTCGATTACGACGGACTCCTTGAAAATTCACGGGATCAGCGAAGACTTTATCAAAGAAAAAGGACTGAAAAGGAAAGAGGTGTTGCGCAAACTGGCGCATGATGTCAAAAAATATGATCCGCTGATCGTCGGCCATTTCCTGGAACTGGACCTGCAGGTACTCAGCGCCGACTATCTGCGCGCCCAGTTGAAGAACCCATTTATGGAGCAGCCGTTTTTTTGTACCATGCTGAAAAGCAAAAAATATGTGCTCAATCCTTCAGTTCAATATCTCCGATTGCCCCAGCTTCATAAGCACCTGTTCAGCAAGAAGCCGGAAGACATACATGAAGCAGAAAATGATGCCGAACTGACGGCCAAATGTTTTTTCGAACTGCAGGCACAGAGCGAATTGACTCCTGAAGATTTCGAAGCGCAACAAGCGAAATTTTCACAGAAATTTAATTTTAAAGATAAAGAAATACTATAATTTGTGGCCGATTAGAAAACAGCTTTATGCAAAACAGAGAATATATAACGACTGAACAATTGTATTCCAGGAAGATCGAGGAGATTGTTTACAAAGATATTGTGTCCTGTGCTGCAGATACGCCTATTTTCGCAGCGGTGCAGCATATGGCCAGTCACAAGGTGAGCTGCCTGTTCATAAAAGATTCGGAAGATCAGATCATTGGCTATGCTACCGATATGACGCTTAGGGACCGGGTCATCGCCAGGCAGGTCAATCCTGAAATGGCCATCGCAACGGTCATGGACAATCCAATCGTCTCCATTTCCAGTCAGGCCTATGTGTACGAAGCGGTGCTGATGATGTTCAGAACAAAGACTAAATACCTGTTGGTTGAAAAACAAGGCCAATATGTAGGCTTTCTGAGCAGGAACCGTTTGCTGAGTGAGCAGGGCGAATCTTCTCTGGTATTTATCCAGTCGGTAAAACTATCGGAGACAACAGAGGAACTTCGTCAGAAATGGGCCTACGTGCCGCAGATCGTCAGCCAGTTGCTGGGACGGGGCATTCATGCGGAAATTGCCAACCAGGTCATTACTACAATTGCAGATACGATAGCCATAAAGGTGATCGAAAAAGTGATTGCTGAAAAAGGCGAACCACCAGCCAAATTCGTTTTTATGGTGACAGGCAGTGAGGGCAGAAAAGAGCAGACTTTAAAAACCGATCAGGACAATGCCATTATCTATGAGGACAAGGCCAATGAACAGCGGGATCTGGTCAGGGAATATTTTTTGGACTTCGCGAAGAAAGTATCCGATCATCTGAATGAAATTGGCTTCGTGTATTGTAAGGGAGGCTATATGGCCAGCAATCCGGAATGGACGCATTCACTGGGACATTGGAAACAAAACTATAAGCGCTGGATCGATGAGTCTGAACCCGAAAATGCCATTAAGTTTTCTACCTTCTTTGATTGCCGGCTCCTGTATGGCGACCGCCAAATCATCAATCAGCTGAAAGAATTCCTCGAAGAGGAATTGCAGAAGCCCAATGAACTTTTCTTTACGTTTATCGCCAAAAATGCGCTTCAATACGAACCACCCCTGACCTTCTTCAACAACATCAGGACACATAAGATAGACAAATCTGAAGTGTTTAGCATCAAAAATGCCATGACACCAATTGTGGACCTGGTGCGGGTTTATGCTCTGAAAATGAGGATCTACCAGGAGAATACAGGAGAAAGGCTGCGGCTGCTGACCGATATGGGGGTGTTTACAGAGCAGCAATATCAGGAGCTGTATCAGTCGTATTATTACTTAATGGCCCTGAGGCTGAAGAACCAGGCCAATCAGATCCTCAATGATAACAACGCGCCTGACAACTACATCCGCATCAACGACCTGACCAAGATTGATAAGGTAACCTTAAAGGAGATCTTTCGGACCATCAGCAACTTTCAGGTGGGAATCAAAACAAGGTTTACAAATAATTTATTGGGTTGATAAGGGAGCAATCAAATGCTGTCAACTATTTGTTGACAGGCTTAATTCTGAATGTGTATAAGTGGGTGTGCCCGAAGAGAGACTCGAACTCTCAAGGATATTACTCCAACGGCTTCTGAGACCGCAACGTTTACCAATTTCGCCATCCGGGCAAGGGAGGGTTTTAAAAATCGAACGCAAATATAATCAGATTTATAAATTTACAGCTAAAATTATAAAATTTGTTTTTAAGCTGTAAAAAACATCATCTGCGGGCTAAAGGAGCTTGATAGATTAATACTATATTTGCCCCGGAAAGCTTGTATTTATATCCCAATCCCGGTTTTTGAATAGGAGCGAAGATTTAATTTTTAATGATTTTATGAAGATTTTTGTTTACGACCGGACAAAGAAAGCTGAAGTTGAAGAGGATGCGTACAAAATAAACGGGCTGTTATTTTTATACCGCACTTTGCCTGGCAAGTTTTTGACTTCCCTGATACTGAAACGCCGCATGGTTTCTGCTGCCTATGGACGGATGATGAAAAGCAAACGGAGCATCAAGCAGATACAAACCTTCATTAAACACTATAGTATTAATTTGGATGAGGTGTTGCGGCCATTGTCGTCCTTTAAGAGTTTCAATGATTTCTTTATTCGGGAATTGAAACCTGGAGCCCGCCCGGTAGACGCCACACCAGCACACCTGATCTCTCCGGCTGATGCCCGCCTGCTTGCCCTGGACCTGAATGACCAAAGCCAGATACCTGTGAAAGGCTACTGGTATCAGCTCAACGATCTGCTGAAAGATCAGTCATTGACAGATGCCTATCAGGATGGCCTGTGCCTGATCTATCGCCTTGCGCCTTCAGACTACCACCGCTATGCGTATATTGACAATGGTTCACAGGAAAAAGTGCGCCGGATCAATGGCGTTCTTCATTCGGTCAACCGCATCGCTATAGCTGCGGTTAGTGGCATTATGGCTAAGAACTACCGTGAGCTCACCGTGCTCCACACCCAGAATTTTGGTGAGGTGATCCATATCGAGGTCGGTGCGCTGTTTGTCGGTAAGGTCGTTCAGCGGTTTAACGGCCCCTATCAGTTCAAAAGAGCAGAAGAAAAAGGCTGGTTTGAATTTGGCGGGTCGACGGTTATACAGCTGTTTAAAAAAGGGACGGTTCTGCCGGATGCGGACATTATGCAACAGTCCCGTAAACAAACAGAGACATTAGTGAAAGTTGGAGAAAAGGTAGGGATTTCTGCTGCTATAAGCTTATAGGCAGGGAGAGTTTAATGATGCAGCGCGCATCCTCACAATTTTCGAAGTGAAACTGTATTTTATCATCGTAAAGCTGCTTGTAGTTGCGGCCATATTCTTCCAGATCTTTCAATAAAGCATCAGGAGCTGCAATATTGTAATCCATTTCCAGGATAAGTTCTTCTTCCTCAATCAGCATAACCATCTGAAGTTCTGTAGGCCCGGCAGTCTGTATATTGCAAAATGGTTCCAGCAGGTTTACGAGCGATAAAGGTGCGATAAGTTTATGTTCAGGTGCACCCTGTGTGATCAACTGTACTTTTAATCTGTTGCTGTCTTTATTTAAATCGATAAAATGAATGAAGCTATATAGTGCTTCAAGTTCCTCTGTCAGTGGCGTGTTTTGCTGACGCCCTCTGTAAAGGCGGTATCGAAGCAGGTCAGAAAAAGTAAGAATGGATTCCGGGGTGTTGTGGTCTTCTCTTAGGGCAGCGTGTTTAAGCTGTGACAGCGAACGCATGATGAAATCCGGACTGATATTGGTTTTGAGGAGATCCAGTTTTACCTGTTCGATTTCTTTTTTCTCTTTTTCCAGTTCCAGAAATGTATGGTTTTCTTCACTTTTCTCCATAAAAAACAGCATGATAGAGAAGATTAGAAAATTAAATAGGTAGCCGGTGAGATTTTTTAGGTAGTGATCAAGAAAACCGTCGTTCGGGCCTGGCTGATCAGCTGATTGGAAGCTTAAGTCGACCACCACATTGTGGTACACTACATCCAATGCAGTAAAACTGAAGTAGCAAAGCACTATTAAAAGCCAAAACAGTGTGTTTTTATTGCGTTTGAAATAGTAAGGGATCAAAAACAGGCAATATACATAGTAGAAACAGGCGATAATCAGGTTGTCCAGTACGAAATGATTGATGACCAAAGAAAAAGTAATGGGACCTTCAGCCCTGAGCAGGGTCCCAAAGATGAGTACCCAAAGCCAATAGATGGCGTGGGCCACCCAGCGGTATTTGGTGAAATATACCCAGCGGTTCTTTTTATTAATTTCTAATTGTACAAAATTGCTCATGTTTTAAAAATTAATGATCAGATCAACTTCAAACTTTTCTTTTTCATTATTGACCGTTAGGCTATGGCGCTGTGGATAGAGGATTTCCAACCTTCTTTTTACATTTTTTAGTCCGATACCGCCCTTGTATTCTGAGATGGCCTGCCCCTGAGTGTGTTGAGGTTTGCTGTTCTGAAGTCTGAAATTCAGGGCTTTGTCCGTGACTTCTATATCCATGTTGATCCAGGACTTTCCGAAACTGGTTTTAGTGCCGTGTTTAAATGCATTTTCAATAAAGTTGATCAGTAAAAGCGGGGCGATGTTTTTATCGCTCACTTCGCCCCTGATGTCCACGCTCACCATACAACGGTCTTCTTTATGCCTCAGCTTCTCCAGATCGATATAGCTGCTGGTAAATTTAAATTCATTTTCTAAGGGGACCAACTCTGCCTGACATTCATAAAGCATGTAGTTCAGGAGGGATTCCAGCCGGTCTATGATCACCGCGGTCTGGTCAGATTTCTTCAGACTAAGTGCATAAATATTGTTGAGGGTATTAAAAAGGAAATGCGGGTTGACCTGCGATTTTAGAAAGCTGCTCTCCAGTTTGATCTTCTGCGTCTTAAACTCTGCAAGCCGGCGTATGCCTTGCTGTTGATCATAGATATCTATAAAATAATAGAGTGCGATAAATAAGACAAACTGAAAAAGATAATCCCCTGCATTGCGCGAAGCCACTTTGAAAAATGAAGGATCGAAAGCCTTGAAAATAACAGGTTCATTCTGGATCATTAATTTAATCAGTATGACCTGTATCGAGTAAGTAACCATAAGCCATATAAGCAGGGTAGCCCAAAATATAGCTGTCCTGGGAAATAGTGGCAGTACGACAAACTGAAAACCATAAGCCAATATAAATGCAGGTAAGACTTTGATGAGTAACGTCACTATAGACATTACATATCCATGATCAGGTTTAAATAAACCCAGGCTTCTGAGCTGCACGACATAGGTACCAATGACCAATAGCCAAAAAACCAGGTGTAGCAACCAACGATAGTTTTTAAAATGCTGTTTTACAGCAGCCACTGAGGGTATAATGATTGGCCTCATTTAATTATGGACAGGCCTTAAGGTCTGCCGCCACCGCCTCGGTGGTGTACATGCCCTGGTTGTTGCCAAATGAATTGCTGATGTATACCGTAACCTGCGCAATATCAATATTGGCCATTTCCGGGAAAGCAGGCATTTTATCCTCATAGCTTTGCCCATGAACCATAATTTTTTCTGACATGCCATTTTTAATAAAGCAGGCGATTTTTCGTTTGTTTTCTTTTAAATAGACTGTGTCTGTAAGCGGAGGGACAAGCTGACCAAGCCCCTGGCCTTTGTCGCCATGACAGTTCTGACACTTTTTGATATAGATATCCCTTCCATTGGTATAATAAATGTCCTGATTTAGCCGTTCCGCATCCTGACAGGAATAAATAATGACCGTTAAGGTGATCAGGAAAATCATCCTGACCAACAGTTTTCTATAGGGGATAGGGGATTGCATATTGTTTTTTTAACCCTGTTATTTCTTATACTCCGCCAATAAGACCGGAATGTCTTTGATCAGTTGTGCTACCGCTTCTTTATTAGTGCCGTCATAGGCGCCACGGATGCGTTTTTCTTTGTCAATTAAAACCAGCCAGCCCTGGTGGATATAACCATCCCTTGCTGTACTGTCTTCATTGACCGCGACCAGGTAATTTTGCTCAGCGAGCTTATAAATATCCTCTTTAGTGCCATAGGCAAACTGCCATTGCGGCACATCAACCCCCAATTTCTGTGCGTATTTTTTCAATACATGGGGCTTATCGTATTTAAAATCAATGGTATGCGAAAGAAACATCAGGTCCGGGCTGTCTTTATATTGCTCAAAGATATTTTTCATATTGCGGTGCATCTCCGGACAAATGGTCGAGCAGGAAGTAAAGAAAAAGTCCGCAATGTAAACTTTGTTGTCAAAAGTTTTGTTGTTGATCAGCATACTGTCCTGATTGAGCAGGCTAAATGCAGGAATGGTTTGATAAATGGTGTCTACCGTGCTGCTCAGCGTTCTTTGTCCGTAGATGGGTAATTTTCTATCCGGTGAACAGGAAACTATAGTAGCGGCTATGAAAAGCATCAGGATAAAGAGGGGGGGGAATTTCAGTTTCATTGAAAAAAGGATTTGGACAAATGTAGGCAGTTTAGGCATACTATTCCTCTAAAAAATGTCAAACCTTGTGCAGCTATGCAAAAATATGTTCAAGAAGCCGTAGATTCGCGGCCGAATTATAATTTATAGAATGCGGATAAGAAAGAATGCGGTAATCACAGCAGTTGGAGGTTATGTCCCGGAGAAGGTTTTAAACAACCACGATCTGGAGATGATGGTAGATACCAATGAAGAGTGGATCGTTTCAAGAACGGGGATCAGGGAAAGACGTATTGCTGCACCGGAAGTGGCTACTTCTGATCTGGCACTGAAGGCTTTGGAACGGTTAATGGAATCTGGTGACGTGAAACCTGCTGAAATTGATTGTGTCATTGTTTCGACTTCTACCCCGGATTATGTGATGGTGTCTACGGGCAGTATTGTGTGCGAAAAGGCCGGGCTGACCAATGCCTGGGGCATAGATACCAACGCAGCCTGCAGCGGATTCCTATATGCGCTCACCCTCGGTGCCAGTATGATCGAAAGCGGGCGCTGTAAGAAAGTGGTGGTCATCGGCGCAGATAAAAACAGTGCAATAGTGAATTATACCGACCGCAATACCTGTATCCTTTTTGGTGACGGGGCTGGTGCCGTCTTACTGGAGGAAACCGAAGAGCCTGTAGGTCTGATGGATAGTTTTTTCAGGACGGATGGTACCGGAAAGGAAAACCTGATTGTTACTGCCGGAGGCTCTAAGCATCCTGCCACGCAGCAAACGCTGGACGATAAATTGCACTATGTCCGCCAGGATGGGAGAGTGGTGTTTAAAGCCGCGATACAGGGAATGGCAGACACTTGCAAAGAAGTGTTGAAGGCCAATGAGCTGGAATCGCGTCAGCTGGATTATTTAATCCCGCATCAGGCCAATCTGAGGATCATACAAGCTGTAGGTGAAGCTTTGTGCTTGTCTGATAGCCAGGTCAAAGTCAATATAGACCGTTATGGAAATACCACTGCGGCTACGATCCCATTGGTTTTGTGGGATTTTAGAGATGATTTTAAATATGGTGACAAATTGATGCTCACTGCTTTTGGTGCTGGTTTCTCCTGGGGGGCGACCTATCTGAAGTGGGGCCGGCTGAGACATCAATAATTTTTTGATTAATCAATAAGTTAAACTTTATTTTATATTACCTTTGCGGCTGAGATGCTGATAAAACCCTTGTCCATATTCCTTGTATTGAGTTTGCTTTCCGCAAACTTGTCCGGGTTAATGGTTTTTCTGGGCTTTGAAGTCAATCAGTCTTATATTGCCAAAGAACTTTGCGAAAACAGGGATAAACCTCAATTGCATTGCGAAGGCAAGTGCTACCTGATGAAAAAGCTGAAACAAGCTGAAGAAAAGGAGCAGAAACAAGAGCGTCAGGCTGCTCAGAAAACGTATGTTCAGGATGCCCTGATTGTAAAACCACTAACTTTTAAGCGTTATGCTTTTGCTGAAATTCGATTTCATATTCCTTACTCGACAGGGATACCGCAAAGCAGCGTCGCTTCCATATTCCATCCACCCAATTCTTAACATCTTTTATTGAAAAGCTGCAAATTAAGTTTTCCAGCTATTGATGTACAATTTAAGATTTTATGAATGAAAACATTACCAGTAATACTTTTTATTATGGCTGTGGCAGGTATGTCGTGTACACAGCAGTCCAAACAACAGGACTATAAAGCCGTTCGTGATGAAGTGATGAAATTTCACGATGTCGTGATGGCTGATCATGGCGTGATTGTGAGCAATCAAATGAAGCTTGATACCTTATTGAAGGATCTGAGCGGACTTAAAGCTAAATTTCCGCAAGCGGATACCGTTAAGGAGAAAGCAGCAATCACTGCCTTAATCGCCGACCTGACAAAAGCGGAAGCACTGATGAACGATTGGATGCATCAATTTGAACCAGACGTAACCGGAAAGTCAAACGAAGCGGCCATTCAATATTTCCAGGACGAGAAACTCAAGATAGCAGCGGTAGACAGTGTGTATAAGAAAGAAATCAAGCTATCCGGTGCCTACCTCAGTCAATTTAAGAAGTAATGCAGCGCTTTTTATGTTTTGCCTGCCTGGTCTTATTCCTGGCAGGTTGCAGCAATGTACCCAAAAAGCTCCCTTTTTTACAGATGGAGGTTACGGAACGGGTGCTGGATGGACATAAAGTCATGGATACCGCTTTCCGGACGATCCCTGCGTTTAAATTGCTCAACCAGGATAGTATGGTGGTTACGGAAAAGGATTTTGAGGGGACTATTTATGTCGCGGATTTCTTCTTTACCTCCTGTCCCACAATCTGCCCGGTCATGCACCGCAACCTGTTGAAAGTTTACAACAAGTACAAGGGAAATTCTGAAGTCAAACTGGCCTCGCATACCATTGATGTAAAGTATGATACACCCTCCAGGATGAAGGCTTACGCTGAGAAGCTGGGGGTTAAGGGCACTCAATGGGAATACCTGTGGGGTACAAGGGACGAGATCTATGCCCTTGCAGAACGCAATTACCTGGTGGCAGCACAGGAAGACAAGCAAGCCCCCGGTGGTTTTTTACACCAGGGATACCTGGTCTTAATCGATAAGGATAAACGCATCAGAGGTGCGTACGATGGTACACAAGATAAAGAAGTAGAACAACTCATGAAGGACATGGATGTCCTTTTAAATGAATACAAAACTCAATAATATTAAAATGAAGACATTATTATATATATTACCTGCTGTATTGCTATTTGCCGCCTGCTCGAAAAACGACGATGCAAAGCCGGATTTCAATGAATCTGAAAAAGCTGCGCTATCCATTCAATTTGACAATATTGCGGGAGATAAAAACCTGGTGCTTAACACTGGTACATATACCAATGCATTAGGTCAGCAGTTTACAGTATCTATGTTGCAGTATTTCATTAGCAACATCAAAGTGAAGACCACCGACGGACAAGACTATACGGTGCCGCAGGACAGCAGCTATTTTCTGATCAAGGAAGGTGATGCCGCTTCCCAGTTTGCCAAAATGAAAGTTCCGGTGGCGGATTACCAGTCTCTGACGTTTACCATTGGCGTAGACAGTCTGCGCAGCACCATGGACATCAGCAAGAGGACTGGGGTTTTAGACCCTTCGGGTGACCACAGCACCAGCGGAATGTACTGGACCTGGAACAGTGGTTATATTTTTCTGAAACTGGAAGGCTCTTCACCAGCCGCGAGTTCGGCAGATAAGAAGGTGAGGTATCATATCGGCGGATTCGGCGGCTATTCGGCTCCCGGGATCAACAACATCAAGACCATCACCATCGATCTGAAGCCGGGTGGCATTGCTAAGGTCCGAAAAGACCGCAACAGCAATATTCATCTTTTCGCAGACATTATGAAGGTGTTTAACGGGGCGAACAACGTTAGTTTTGCGGAGAACCCTTCGGTGATGTCCGGTTCGTTCAGCAGTCTGGTGGCCAGCAACTATACCAGCATGTTTACCCATGATCATACAGAAAATTAATCCATTGGGCGATGAGAAAAAACCATTGGTATGTATTGTTCGGATTGATCCTGTTTGTCATTGGCTGTAGTAAGAACGAAGTAATACAAGAAGAAATCGATAGTTTCCTGGGCTTTAAAAAGCCCGGGAACTTTCCCGAACCCGAGTATAGGTTTTCGTCCAATCCGGTAACGAAAGCCGGATTTGAACTGGGCAGGGCCTTATTCTATGAGCCCCGGTTTTCGCGGGACAATTCGATTTCCTGCGGTTCCTGTCACATACAATCGGCCGCTTTCACGCATCATGGCCATGATGTGAGCCATGGCATTGAGGACCGCCTCGGGAAGCGCAATTCGCCCCCCATCATGAACCTGGCCTGGAAAAAAACTTTTATGTGGGATGGGGGCGTGTTTAATTTGGATCTCCAGCCCTTTGCACCGATCACCGCGCATGAGGAAATGGATGAAACAGTAGAAAGGGTACTCAACAAGTTGAAAACTGTACCAAAGTATGCCGGCTTATATAAAACTGCCTTCGGCACAGAAGAGGTTACTACGGTAAGGACGATGAAGGCTTTGTCGCAATTCATGCTGATGTGTGTAAGCAGCAATTCCAAATATGATAAGGTGATGCGCGGAGAGGATAACCAGGCTTTTACGGAAGAGGAACAGCAGGGATTTACCTTATTTAAACAGCATTGTGCCGGTTGCCATAAAGAGCCCTTGTTTACCGACGAGTCTTTCCGAAACAATGGTATTGGTATTGGGGGAATTGACGACAAAGGAAGGTATGAGATTACAGCCAGTGAAGCGGATCAATATAAATTTAAAGTACCCAGCCTGAGAAACCTGCGCTACAGCGCACCTTATATGCACGACGGCAGGTTTTTGACCCTGGCCGGTGTGCTGGAACATTACAACGCTGAAGTTAAGGATACTCCTAATCTTGATCCCTTATTTAAACAAGGGAACAGGTTGGGGATCGCCTTAACTGAAAATGACAAGGCTAAGATCACTGCATTTTTAGCTACCCTGAATGACACTGACTTTATCAACAATAAATTATTATCAGAACAATAGCTCATGAAGAAACTCATTATAGCATCCTTATTACTCCTGTTTACTATTGATGCTGCCAAAGCCTGTGACATTTGTGGCTGTGGGGTAGGGAGTTACTACCTCGGCATTTTGCCCGAATACAATAAGCGTTTTATTGGCCTGCGTTATCAGCATAAAAATCTGACCACCCATTTGGGACCTTATGGAGAGCGTACACCGATTACAGCAGATGAAACCTACCAAAGTACGGAGCTTTGGGGCGGATGGAATTTTGGTACCCGGTTTAGGGTACTGGCCTTTGTGCCATATAATTTTAACAGGCGGGTGGAACAGTCTGGAAACGGAAGTAAAAACGGGTTAGGCGACATTGCCCTGATGGGCTATTACAAGCTCTTTGATCATAAAGGTACTGTAGCAGATCGATTGCTGGTGCAGTCGCTGTGGATCGGGGCTGGTATTAAAGTGCCTACGGGGAAGTACGAACCCGCCGAACAACTGGCTGTGCAGGAGTCGCCCAACAATTTTCAGCTGGGTACTAAAAGTACCGACTTTACCGTAAACGCAGCCTACGATCTGAGGTTTAACGATCTTGGGCTAAACCTGAACGTCAATTATAAGATGAATACCGAAAACAGCTACGCCTACCGTTATGGCAATAAATTCACTTCCAATGCCTTGCTGTACCATAAGTTCAGGATCGCCGGCAAGGTTACTGTCGCTCCAAACCTTGGTGTGCTTTATGAAACCGCAAAAAAAGATGTAGAGGACAACACCTACGATGTAGCGACTTCCGGCGGATATTCTCTTTCGGCGGTAGCGGGACTGGAGGTGGCCATGAAAGGATTGTCGCTGGGTGCGAATTATCAGAATGTTCGGTCACAGAACCTGGCGGGAGGCCGGGCCAGGGCAGGCAACAGGGTGATGGTACATCTTTCTGTACCGTTTTGATGGCGATAACGTTTTCGTGAATAATTTCGATGGTATGGCTTTATTTGCTCTATAAATTCACTATCATTGAATTGGCCAATTAAAAATTATTAACTGCATTTTCAATGAGCAATAGCAATCAAAAATTAAGTCAAACCTGGCGTTGGTATGGTCCAATAGACCCGGTTTCATTACAAGATGTAAAGCAGGCAGGGGCAACCGGGATCGTAACGGCCTTGCATCATATACCACATGGTGAGGTATGGCCGCTGGAAGATATTAAAGAAAGAAAAGCCATAATCGAAGCCGCAGGGCTGAAATGGGAAGTCGTAGAAAGCGTACCTGTGCATGAAGCCATTAAAACACGAAGACCGGATGCGGAGCATTACCTGGAAAATTACAGGACTTCACTGCGGAACCTGGCTTCTGCAGGCATCAAAACAGTATGCTATAATTTTATGCCGGTATTGGACTGGACCCGTACACAGCTGGACCTGACGATGACCGATGGTTCTAAAGCGCTATATTTTAATTGGGTAGACCTGGCCGTATTTGATCTTCATATCCTGAAAAGGGAAGGGGCAGAAGCGGATTATTCAGATGACATCAAAGCGAAAACACAGGAAAGACTGGATAGCCTGACCGAAGAAGAATATGCGACATTGAGGACCAATGTACTGATGGGGATTCCCAATGAAAAGGAAATTGAGATCGAAACACTAAGGGCCAGCATCAATGAATATAAAAACATCGGTGCCGAAGGCTTAAAGAAAAATCTGGCTTTCTTTTTATCCTCTATTGCAGATGTATGTACGGAAGAAGGTATAAAAATGACGATTCATCCGGATGATCCGCCATATCCGATATTGGGCCTGCCGCGTATTGCGAGCACCAAAGAAGATCTTGTATCGATCTTAAAGAGCGTAGATCAACCATTTAATGGCATTTGCTATTGTACAGGTTCACTGGGTGCTGGTATGAAAAACAACCTGGTGGAGATCTTTGAGGCGGTTAAAGAAAGGGTATACTTCCTGCATTTACGCAATGTCACTAAAGATGAGCAAGGTAATTTTTACGAAGCGGACCATCTTGGCGGTGATGTCAATATGTATGAAGTGATGAAAGTGGTGGTCGCTGAAAATCAAAAGCGTTCTGCACCGATTCCTTTCAGGCCAGATCACGGGCATCAGATGCTGGATGACCTGGATAAAGTAACCAATCCCGGGTACTCTGCTATTGGCCGTTTGCGCGGACTGGCAGAATTGAGAGGATTGGAGTTGGGTATTACCGGGAATTATTAGTCCGGATTTTGTTTATGTGAAAAAGGGCTGTTTCCTCACGGAACAGCCCTTTTTATATGCGCTGGTTTTTGAGGCTGATCTAGTATTTAAAGATTTTACCGTCTACCATCACTTCTTGTTTTACTTCATCAAAGGTAGCTTTCATGCCTGTTCTTGAGGCAGCTGTGGTCATGATGTTTGCTATAGAGTGGTAATAACCTGCTTCTACAGGTGCATTGGCTTCTTTTCTGCTGCGTATGCATTCCATCCAGTTGCGCATATGTGCAGAGGTCAGTTTGTCGCCGCCTGTGTTGGCTGATGCCGCTACCGCTTCTGTTTTTTCTACCAGTTTCAATTCTGGCAGGAGGTTGGCTTTCATGCCCATGGCTGCCGCACTTTTTTCAGACAGGCCGCCAACAGGGGAGACCACATTGGTGATGAGGTTCATTTCACCACCGTTAGAATAATAAATTTCCGCAGGGCGCTCATCGCCGTTGTGCATCCGGGAAGTGAAGACCACCTGGAAACCTTTCTCTTTATTGTCTTGCGGGCCATAGTCGAATACTGCGGTCGTGGTATCCCAGTTGCGGCGGCCATCTTTCCATTGATAGATGCCCCCGTTAGAGACCACGCTTCTTGGGTGTTTCAAGCCGGTAAACCAGTGCACTGTATCAATCTGGTGCGACATCCATTGTCCCGGCATGCCTGAAGAATAAGGCCAGAACAGGCGGTACTCCAGGTATTTGCGCGGGTCCCAGGCTTCAAAAGGCCGGTTGAGCAGGAAGCGTTTCCAATCGGTGTCTTCCTGTTTAAGTTTTGCTACCAGATCGGGCCTGCGCCATCTTCCCGGCTGGTTGACATTCCAGCTCAGCTCCACCATGGTGATGTCGCCAAACTTTCCGGCTTTGATAAAGTCGGACGCTGCTTTATAATTGCCGCCGCTTCTTCTTTGAGACCCGATCTGGATGATCTGTTTGGATTCCTTAACCGCTTTCAAAGCTGCTTTGGCATCTTCCATAGTTTCTGCAAAGGGTTTTTCACAGTACACATCGCATTTTGCTTTCACAGCTTCAATGGTATGCAGCGCATGCTGAAAATCAGCTGTACCGACGATAACGGCATCCAGGTCTTTCAGATTGTAAAGTTCATCGTTGTTGCGGCAACCGGTGATGTCATGTCCGAATTTTGATTTCAGATGTGCCACACCTTCTTCCCGTCTCAGCTTCCAAAGATCGGAAACGGCTACGATATCAAAGTTTAGTTCTTTGTGGTGATTCAAGAAAGATGGCAATAACGCTTGTCTGAAGCGGTCTGAAAAGCCTACGGCTCCTACGCGCACCCGGTCATTGGCACCAATAATATTTCCATAGCTCTTGGCGGTAAAGCCCATGGTGCCCATATATGTTCCTGCCGCTGCTACAGCGGATTGTTTTATAAATTTTCTACGTGAATTAGACATCGCTCAATTTTAAGTTTAAAGATTTATATGTTGGTTCTATTTACAATTCTTTGATTTTTATGCTTCTGAAAGAAACCAGGTCACCGTGGTCCTGAAGCAGGATATGTCCTTTGGGCGCCATACCAAAATTCTTCCAGTTTTTGTATTTGCTGCCTGCCACCAGTTCCAGGAATTCAGGAGAACCTCTCTGGAATTCTATGGTCTTGAAGCCGTTCAGCCAATATTCAATCTTATTGTTTGGATACACCCGGATCAGTCCTTTGTTCCATTCACCGATCTTCTTCACTGCATTGGGTACCTTTTCACCTCTGATGAGGTCATATACCGAGGCAAGGGTGCGGTTTCCATTTTTTCCAAGCTTGGCATCAGGATGTAATTTATCATCCAGGATCTGATATTCCAGTCCGATGGCCGAACCTTTGTTGCCTTCCGATTCTGTGACAAAATATTTGACCCCGCTATTGGCCCCTTCTGTCAGTTTGAAATCAAACTTCAGTTCAAACGCGCCGTATTGTTTTTCGGTGACGATATCTCCACCATTGGTTGATTCTGCTCCGCCTGATTTCAGGACGCTGAGTTCGCCATTTTCAATCTTCCAGCCGCCGGCAGGGAAAGTCTTTTTATAGGCGCCTCTCCAGCCTGTGGTCGTTTTGCCGTCCCATAATAGAGAAAATCCTTCTGCTTTTTCTTGCGGAGACAGGGTGTTTGGAACATTATTCACTACATAAATATCGTCTTGCTTAGAACCTTTCAGGTTTTCTGTCTGGATCCTGATGTTTCTCCAGCGAATCTGTTTACCTGCAGCTTCTTCTTTCTTGATGGAGTGGACCTGTAAGGCAATAAAGCCGGAAGAGGTCAGGTTGTCTACCAGGTTGGCGGTTGGGATCCCGTTTACCCATACCCGGATAGAATTGCCGATGGCTTCAATCCTGTACTTGTTCCATACGTCTTTTTTGAATGCCGTCTTGCCTTTGGGATTAATATCCAGCGGATACAACCATCCCCTGCGCGACTCGTCATACAGTCCGCCGCTCCAGGCTCTGTCTGACGGATCGATCTCTACCTGGTAACCATGTACCCGGCCATTCAGATAATCGGCTTTGCTTTCACTTCTGATTTGAATGCCTGAATTCATGGAGTTGTCGACCAGAAGCTCAAGCTCCAGGATGAAATCACCATACATTTTTTCAGTGGTCAGAAAGGAATTTGGCTGGTCAGGTACAGTCGTACCAACGATCTCTCCGTTCTTTGCCTCGTAAATCGCCTTACCTCCAAGTTGTTTCCAGCCAGTTAAATCTTTTCCGTTAAAAAGATTTTTAGATTTGCCATTGCTTTGCGAAAACGATTGCGAAGGCAAACTAAAGAAACATAGGGTTAATAAGGTGAGTAAGTTTAGTAAATTTAATTTTTTCATCAGTTTTATAAAATTGGTTTTTCTAGTCTAAAGATACTGATATTCATTGATTAGATTGCCTTTGAACTGTATTTTGTTTAATACAATTGTTTTGGTCTTACATTTTTTTTAGTACCATTCGATTCGATTCCTGTTTTTCTTAAGGAAATGGAACTCATGATTTTTTATATATTTATGTCCAACTTAATAAGTGTGTATGCAGGCTGATAGTGAAAATTTCGTTTGCCCTATTTAATTAGAAGTTAAGCGTTTTCAATTACAATTTTTTGATATTAAAATAACAATTTTGTATCTAAATCACGTTTTATATCAGAAAAGTCGAAATAAATATTCATTTTAGACGCTCAAATATGACTTAAATGAACGCATTACACTTTTATGATTACATTGTATTTCTTGTTTACTTTGTAATAGTTACCTCCTACGGTTTTTGGATTTATTATAAAAAGAAGTCCGCAACAGGAGATTCTAAGGATTATTTTTTGGCGGAAGGTTCCCTGACCTGGTGGGCTATCGGGGCTTCTCTGATTGCCTCAAATATTTCTGCCGAACAAATGATCGGCATGAGCGGATCCGGTTTTAAACTGGGTTTGGCCATATCGGCTTATGAATGGATGGCTGCAATCACACTGATTGTGGTGGCCGTATTTTTCATGCCCGTCTACCTGAAGAATAAGATCTTCACGATGCCCCAGTTCTTAAATCAGCGTTACAATGGCACTGTGGCCATGATTATGGCAGTATTCTGGCTGGCCTTATATATAGTGGTCAACTTAATGTCGATCTTATACCTGGGCGCCCTGGCGATCAGTGGGATTTCTGGCATTAGTATTACAGTATGTATATTGGGACTCGCGATATTTGCTATTTTCATCACCCTGGGTGGGATGAAGGTTATTGGCTATACCGATGTGATCCAGGTATTTTTCCTGATTCTAGGTGGACTCGTAGCGACTTATCTCGCTCTAAACCTGATCTCCGGAGAGCAGGGGATTTGGAAAGGATTCGCGATATTGCAGGAAGGTGCTTCTGAGCACTTCGATCTGATTTTCGAGAAGGATGATCCGCACTATATGGACTTACCAGGTTTGGGAGTGTTGATCGGGGGTATGTGGATTGCCAATTTAAGCTATTGGGGCTGTAATCAATATATCACGCAAAGAGCACTGGGTGCTTCGCTGCCTGTGGCGCGTGCCGGACTCTTGTTTGCAGCATTCTTAAAAATGCTGATGCCAGTGATCGTGGTTATTCCTGGTATTGCAGTATATTATATTATTAAAGAAGACCTGGGTGGAATTGACGGCAGTCATTTGCTGACTTCTTCAGGTGTACAGGACCCTAATAAAGCTTATCCGGCCTTACTGGGCTTATTGCCAACGGGATTAAAAGGATTGTCTTTTGCTGCACTGACTGCTGCCATCGTGGCCTCACTGGCTGGAAAGGCCAATAGTATTGCGACCATCTTTACTTACGATATTTATAAAAAGGCTTTCAATACTGGAGCTTCGGAAAATAAAATGGTGAGTATTGGTAAGGTAACTGTTGTTGTTTCTATGCTGATGGCGGTTTTGCTGGCCCTGGTGGTGGGTGATGCTTTGATGGGAGAAGGAAAGCAAGGGTTTCAATATATCCAGGAATATACCGGATTTGTTTCTCCTGGTATCTTTGCCATGTTTATTTTGGGTTTCTTCTGGAAAAAGACGACATCCAATGCAGCATTATTTGCGACCATTGGTGGTTTTGTGGCGTCTATCCTGCTTAAATTCCTGCCAACATTTGTTGACCTTGCTCCGCTATATGAGTATGGATGGGCGGTCGCCAATTCCAGCGGTGTTTATGAAATGCCGTTTATGGACCGGATGCTGATCGTATTTGCCATCTGTGTGATCGGTATGTACTTCATCAGTATTTATGAAAACAAAAAAGGTGTCATAGCCAAGGGACTGGAAGTAGACCGTTCGATGTTCAAAACCTCCACAGGATTTGCCATTGGTTCATTGATCGTGATCCTGATGGTGGTTGCACTTTACTCAGTATACTGGTAAAACAACTTAATTTACAACGATAGCCTATCAAAAAAGTCATGGTCCTGGAAAGGGTCATGACTTTTTTGTATCGAAACTGTTTCGATAACGATTGCGCAAATAATTTAAAGCGTTAGGTTTCATTCCTTGTAATAATTGTGTAGACTTGCTATTAACCAGATGTTCGTGAACCACAGGGTTATTTTATGCGCTTCGTCATCCTGAATGTATTTCCGGATACTTATAACCTCCCTCGGATTTCCTGGTGTAACTATAAAAATCACATTCGATAATGGATAATTCATTCTCTTTAAAAGGAAAAGTAATTGTAGTGACCGGAGGTACCGGGATACTTGGAAACTCATTTGTAAACGCCATCGTAGAGGCAGGCGGATCTGTAGGGATTCTTGGTCGCAATGCGGAAGTGGCCAATGCCAGGGCAGAAGCGATCAATCAGGCTGGCGGAAGCGCATTGGCGCTGGTCGCCGATGTGATGAATGAACAAGAGCTCATTCACTGTAAAGACCTGATGATTGAAAAATACGGTAAGATCGATGGCCTGGTCAATGCTGCAGGCGGAAATCAGCCTCAGGGCTTGTTGAAGCCTGAAGATGATGTCTTCGATATGAATATTGATGGTATGAAAAGTGTGATGGACCTCAATCTTTGGGGAACCATTATACCGACCAAGATTTTCGGTAAAAGCATTGCTGCAACTGGAAAAGGAAGTATCATCAATATTTCTTCTATGAATTCTAAAAGGGCCATAACAAGGGTATTGGGCTACAATATGGGAAAAGCCGCGGTAGATTATTACAACCAGTGGTTTGCGGTAGAGATGGCCAACCGATATGGCGATGCCATCCGTATGAACGCCATTGCACCAGGATTTTTCCTGACAGAGCAAAACAGAAACCTGCTGACCAACGGCGATGGCACGTATACAGAAAGGGGAGGCCTGGTTATCAAACAAACTCCGTTTAAGCGTTTTGGCAACCCGGATGAACTTAAAGGAGCAGTCGTATGGTTGCTGAGTGATGCTTCGCAGTTTGTGACTGGTGCAATGATCTGCATCGATGGAGGATTCTCCGTGTTTGGTGGCGTATAATTCAAATTAAAGATCAATAATTTTGAAAAACTTTTTAGACGATAACTTTTTATTGCAGACGGAGACGGCACAACGCCTCTACCATGAGTATGCAAAGCTGATGCCCATTATTGACTACCACAATCACCTGATGCCAGATCAGATTGCCGATGATGTGCATTTTGAGAACATCACCCAGGCCTGGTTAAACGGAGACCATTATAAATGGCGGGCCATGCGCGCGAATGGTATTGACGAGAAATACATCACCGGCGATGCCAGCGACCTCGATAAGTTTAAGAAATGGGCAGAAACTGTACCCAATACACTTAGGAACCCTTTGTATCATTGGACACACCTCGAACTTCAGCGGTATTTCGATATAGATGAAGTCTTATCTCCGGCCAATGCAGAGCGCATTTATGAAGCATGCAATGCCAAGCTGCAGACCAAAGTCTATTCCGTACAGAACCTGTTGAGGAAAATGAACGTAAAAGCTTTGTGCACTACGGATGATCCACTGGACTCTTTGGAATACCATCAAAAGATCAGGAACAATGGTACAGATATCATTGTATTGCCTGCATTTCGCCCGGATAAAGCCATGTCGGCTGAAAATATCCCCGGACTGAATGCCTACATCGATCAACTGGAAAAGGTTACCGGCCGGAATATTGGCACCGTACAGGAATATTTAGATGCCTTAAAGTCCAGACATGATTATTTTGCAGAAAATGGATGTACCGTCTCTGATCATGGCCTGGCGCATATGTATGCCGAGGAGTATACAGAAGCAGAAATCCAGACCATATTCGGTAAAATAAGGGCCAACGCCGCTTTGACGGAAAAAGAAGTTCTTCAATTCAAATCGGCCCTGCTGTATCAATTTGCTATTTGGGACCATGAAAAAGGCTGGGTACAGCAATATCACCTGGGGCCGCTGAGAAACAACAACAGCAGGCTGCTGAAAAACCTTGGTCCGGATACTGGTTTTGACTCTATGGGCGATTATAGCCAGGGCATTCACCTTTCTAAATTCCTGGATAAATTGGATGCTGATAACCAGCTGACAAAGACGATATTATATAATCTAAATCCGGCGGACAATGAATTGATGGCGACTATGGCCGGCAATTTTAACGACGGTACGGTAGCCGGAAAAGTACAGTGGGGATCGGCATGGTGGTTCCTGGACCAAAAGGACGGAATGATCAAGCAAATCAATACTTTGTCTAATATGGGATTGCTGAGCCGCTTTGTTGGGATGCTCACAGATTCAAGAAGTTTCTTATCTTTCCCCCGCCATGAATATTTCCGCAGGATATTGTGCAATCTTTTTGGCGACGATATAGAAAACGGTGAACTGCCAAATGATCCGGAATCCATCGGGCAGGTTATTCAAAATATTTGTTACAACAATGCGAAAGAGTACTTTAAATTTTAAACATGGGTAAGATCTTAAATTTCGGTGAATTGCTGCTCAGGATCTCTCCCGACGCAGAAGGACATTGGCTTCAAGAAAACAATTTACCCTGCTATGTTGGAGGGGCGGAGGCCAATGTAGCCGCTGCACTGGCTTTATGGGGACTGCCTTCCGCTTATATGTCGGCCGTACCTGATCATGACCTGAGCAAACAAGTCGTTACTTATCTAAATGATCTGAATATAGATACCACCGCCATGCAGTATTCCGGAGAGCGTATCGGATTGTACTACCTGACCCAGGGTAAGGATTTGAAAAATGCGGGTGTCATCTATGATCGTGCGTATTCTTCCTATTCCGCATTGAAGAGGGGCATGATAGACTGGAATGAGATCTTTAAGGATGTGGAATGGTTTCACTTTAGTGCTATATGTCCGGCGATAAACCAATCTGTTTCAGATGTATGTGAAGAGGCACTTCAAGTAGCTGTTTCGAAAAACATAAAGATATCACTCGATTTGAATTACCGGGCCAAGCTATGGAAATATGGTAAAGCCCCGGGAGAAGTTATGCCTTCGCTGGCCAAATATTGTAGTCTGATTATGGGCAATATCTGGGCGGCACAAAACATGCTGGGTATTGCGATAGGGCCGCAGATTTCAGGAGAAAGCACTAAAGAAGAGTATTTACAGCAGGCAGAAACTACCTCTGTGGAGATACTCAGACAATATCCCAATTGTAAAGTTGTCGCCAATACCTTTCGGTTTGACTACCGTCAGGGAGTCAATTATTACACGACGCTGTACAGTAATGGCCAGCTGCATGTTTCTAAAGAATATCTTGCAGAGGACATTGCAGGAAGGATTGGGAGCGGTGATTGTTACATGGCAGGATTGATTTACGGATTTTATAGGAATCTTGGAGATCAGGAGACCTTAGATTTCGCTACTGCTGCTGCATTTTCTAAATTATTTACCAAAACCGATTTTACGACGACGAAGATCGATGATATACAACAGATCGTACAACCTTATGAAATCTAAAGAACATTCACTCAAAGCCATTACAGACCAGGGCAGCCTGCCCTTGTTTTTTTATAAAGATGCCGAAGTCAGCCTGGAAATTGTAAGAACACTTTACCGCGCGGGGATCAGGGTATTGGAGTATACCAATCGGGGAGAAGCGGCGTTTGAGAATTTCAAGATCCTGGTCAAAGCAGTTGATCAGGAAATGCCTGATCTGCACCTGGGTATAGGCACCATCAAAACGGCTGCTGAAGCCAGACAATTTATCGATGCTGGTGCTCACTTCATCGTTTGTCCGGTCGTCAATGCAGAGATCGGTCAATCGACCCATGAAGCTGGATTGTTGTGGATACCCGGATGTATGACTCCGACAGAGATCAACATGGCGCATCAGCTTGGGGCGGGATTAATTAAACTTTTCCCTGCCAATATCCTCGGACCATCTTACGTTTCTGCCATCAAAGATCTTTTCCCGAGACAGTTATTTATTCCAACCGGCGGCGTGGATATGGATCAGCAAAATATAACCGAGTGGTTTGAATCCGGGGTGTGTGCAGTAGGCATGGGAAGTAAACTGATCAGCAAGAAGATCCTCGAGTCAAAAGACTATGATCAATTGTATACGATTACCAAAAAAATGATTGAACTTGTGGGATTGAGCAGGTAATATAGCCCTCAACCCAATAACCTAAACCAAATATAAATGATACAAACCAAAGTGACTAAGTATAGGTGGACCATCTGTACTTTATTGTTCTTCGCAACAACGGTAAACTATCTGGACCGGCAGGTACTGAGCTTATTAAAGCCTCATTTGGAGGAACAATTTGGCTGGAGCAACAGCGATTACGCCAATATTGCCTCTGTTTTTCAATTTACCTATGCCATCTCTATGCTTTTCGCTGGTAGGATCATTGATAAGCTGGGTACAAAAAAAGGATATGCCTGGGCCATCATCATATGGTCTGTAGGGGCTATTATGCACGCCTTTGCCATTCCTATGGGTGAAAGCCTGTCTGTCATCCTGGGCTTTTTTGGCATTGGTGCAATCTCTGTATCTATCGCAGGCTTTATGATTTCAAGGGCGGTGCTCGGTTTTGGTGAGTCAGGGAACTTTCCTGCGGCAATTAAAGCAACTGCGGAGTATTTTCCGAAAAAGGAACGTTCCTTTGCTACCGGTATTTTCAATTCAGGGACCAACGTGGGGGCTATTCTCGCACCTTTAACGGTTCCTTTTATTGCCAAACAATGGGGTTGGGAAGCCGCCTTTATGCTGATCGGTGCAGTTGGATTTCTTTGGCTGATCTTTTGGTTTAAATATTACGAAAAACCTGAAGAACAGAAAAGGATGTCGGCCGAAGAATTGGCCTATATCAATAGTGGTGATGCCGAGAATACTGTTCCGCTTAAAGAAGGCGTAGCTGCAGAGGCGAAGGTTTCCTGGTTTAAATTATTGGCTTATAAACAAACCTGGGCTTTTACTGTGGGTAAATTTCTAACCGATGGTGTCTGGTGGTTTTTCCTGTTCTGGCTGCCGGCTTATCTAAAAGACCAGTATGGTATGGTCGATACCCAAATCATGCTTCCTCTGGCGGTTTTATACAGTATGACGATGTTTGGAAGCATCGGTGGCGGATGGTTCCCGATGTACTTCATTAAAAAAGGCTACGAACCTTATGACGGCCGTATGAAGGCGATGTTGCTGATTGCTTTTATTCCATTGGTGGTGCTTGCTGCCCAGCCACTCGGCACCATTAGTGCCTGGTTCCCGGTTCTTCTGATCGGTGTAGGGGCCTCAGCCCACCAAGCATGGTCGGCCAATATATTTACGACGGTATCCGATATGTTTCCTAAGAAAGCGGTTGGTTCTATCGTGGGCATAGGCGGAATGGCAGGCGGTATCGGTGGTGTCCTGGTTACTAAATTTGGCGGATTCTTATTTGATAAATATAAAGCCCTGGGACATATTGAAACTGGTTATACCATCATGTTCACTTTTTGTGCCCTTGCTTATCTGATCGCCTGGTGCATTATGAAATTCCTTGTGCCTAAATACAGACCGATTACAGATCTATAATTGGATAAAGCTTTTTAATGGTATCATAGTTGATGTACACAGCGTACATCAACTTTTTTATTTTATGGCTTTATCAAATAACGCATCAAAAACCCGTTTGTGGTTCTTCTTTTTTTTAGCGCTCTCTGCAGCTTTCGTCTTTCAATCCTGTAAGAAGAGTCGATCGGATATCGGTAAGTTACTTTTTGACGAAACAAAAAATAAAGTTTATAAAAATATCGAGGCCGAAGCTTTTGCGGAGGCCTTCAAAAAACGTCTTGCAGAAAAGCAATCCAGCCTGCGCAATCCGAAGTTAATTGCTTCTTTCTATGAAAGCGTTGACTATGAGCCGGTACTGATCAACAAGCATTTCCCTAAGCAGTCTTTAAAAGTACTCGCTGATTATCTAAATAAAACAGAGGCTCATGGTCTGGACCCCGAGATATTTAAAGCTAAAGCTTTCAGCGATCTGCTGAATAAAATGTATGAAAAAAAAGGTATCCGATCTACAGACGAAGCTTATAAAGCTATAGCAGATCTGGAGATTATGACAGCCAACTCGCTGATCAATTATAGCAATGCCCTGCAATATGGGCTCATTAGTCCGAGAAGGATCTACGCCATGTACTATACAGAAACAAAAAGACCGGACAGCACATCGATGTCGCGCATTTTTAAGATAGATCAGTTGAAGAGTTATTTGGACAGTATACAGCCGAAAGATCCAAAATACCTGTCTTTACAAAAGGCATTACAAAACAATATAGCGGCTATGGGTTTGACTACCGGTGACACCAAAAGGTTGCTGCAGGTGAACATGGAGCGGCTCAGGTGGAAAAATAAATATGAAAACGAGAATAAGTATGTGGTCGTCAATATTCCTGATTTCTACCTGGATGTTATCGACCAGGGAAAATCTATTTTGAGGATGAAGGTCTGCGTAGGTGAGGGGCGCGATCTGAAATACACCGATAAGCTGGAAGAATACGATGAAAACGACCTGAAGAAGGACCGCCCGTTTACACGGGAGACTCCACAACTGAGAAGTATGATCCATAGTGTACAGGTCAACCCGGTGTGGAATATACCAGAGAGTATAGCGACCAATGAGATTACCAAATACGCCGCAAAAGACCGTTACTATTTGGCCAACAACAATATTGATGTCTATAAGGACGGGCAATTGGTGCAGGATCCGGAATTGATCAACTGGTCGGAGGGTACACCGGGAAAAACCTATTCCTTCAAGCAACGCCCTGGAGATGATAATTCTCTCGGAAAGATCAAGTTCTTGTTTAATAACGAAAGTGCGGTATATCTGCACGACACACCTGCACAGGCTGCTTTCAAACAGCCGATGCGTGCGGTCAGCCATGGATGTGTACGCGTAGAAAAGCCCTTAGAATTGGCTTATGCTTTATTTGGTAATGGCGATAAATACAATACCATTAAAGAAGATATGAAAAGCGACAATCCAAAGGCAAGGGACATTGCGCTGAACAACAAGATCCCCGTTTATCTAACCTATTTTACTGCCTGGGCAGATGACAATGACCAGATTCAATTCAGAAAGGATATTTATGGACTCGATGTGGTACTGTATTCTTATATGGAAAAAAGTAAATAGAAAACTGAAGACAGAAGCTAATCAGGACTAGACAGTTCGGTCTGTAGTCGTTATCCCTTCGTATCCTCTAGAGTGTTGCTTCGTATCACGTTAAGGGTTGATTCGTTTGCAATCGAACCAACCCTTAACGTACTCTTTAGTTGACCTCTGAATGTCCCCTATCAATAGCACACACGTACCAAACACAGGGCAGGAATAGCTGATATTATATCAGTTGTGAGCGAAAGATCGAAGGCCTGATGTAGGCAAGGTTTAGCAATAGAAAGATGCTTTTTTGACAAACCCTGAATGTATCATTTTTGTGCGAAAATAGCCTGTACTGCAACATTTTCGTGATCTAAAACAGACGTTTGTCATTAAAAATTCCTAAAATAAAATACCTGACATTAGCAGCGGTCAGGATGCTAACTTTGGCGGCATGTCAATTTATAAATAAGACATTCGAATCTCTTTTACTTAACATACAATTGAGCATACATTATGAAAAAAGCAATACATGGAGTATTTGTCCTTTTTGCGGGATCGGTACTGATATCTTGTAGCAATAGTCAGAATAAAGCAGCCGATGGCGCTGCGCCGCCGCCGCAGGAATACCCGGTTATTGCCCTGGATACACAGTCCACCATTCTGGAAACGGACTATCCGGCTACATTGGAAGGCGTGCAAAACGTAGATATACGCCCGAAAGTAGATGGTTTTGTAGAAAAGATCTATGTTGATGAAGGTGCGGTCGTGAAGAAAGGCCAGCTGTTGTTTACCATTAATGCGCCTCAGTACGAGCAATTGGTCCGCACGGCTAAGGCATCGATCAGCAGAGCTGAAGCGGATGTCAACGCAGCTCAATTGCAGGTGAATAAAACAAAACCATTGGTAGAAAAAGACATCATCAGCAAATATGACCTGGAATCTGCACAGCTGACACTGCAAAGCAGGAAAGCCGCAATGGCGCAGGCCAAAGCAGAACTGGTCAATGCCCAGGTAAATTTAGGATATACCCGCATTACAAGTCCTGTAGATGGAGTAGTGGGCAGTTTGCCATTTAAGGCGGGAAGCCTGGTGAGCGGCACCAATGCACAGCCCCTGACTACAGTCTCAGATATCTCTCGTGTGTATGCCTATTTCTCCATGAACGAAAAGCAGTTGCTTGATTTTTCAAGAAACTATAAAGGCAATACACTGGCAGAGCAAATGCATAATATTCCTGCAGTTTCACTGGCCCTGGCGGACGGCACGATCTACGCGGAAAACGGAAAGATCGAATCGATCAATAGCCAGATCAATACCAATACCGGATCAGCGAGTTTAAGGGCGACATTTACCAACCCGACCAAGCTGTTGAAGAGTGGTTCTAGTGCGGCGGTGCGCATTCCACAGCATGTGACGGGCGCGATATTGGTGCCTCAGACGTCGACGATCGATTTGCAGGGAAAGAAATTTGTTTATACAGTGGATGATAAGGGTGTCGTAAAAAATACATTGATCGAGATCATGGATATCTCTAAAGACCAGTTTTTTGTGGTTACTAAAGGTTTGAAGGCAGGTGATAAGATCGTGCTTCAGGGATTTCAGTCGCTGAAAGACGGTACAGAGATCAAGCCTGCCTTAAAAAGCGCCGATTCGGTCTATTTAAAACTAAAAAAATAAACCTGGGTTTCCATATCGAAAATCAAAAATATGTTTAAGAAATTTATTGACAGACCGGTTTTATCTACGGTAATATCGGTTATCATCGTGATACTGGGGATACTGGGACTGATTACATTGCCTGTATCGCAGTATCCTGAAATAGCGCCTCCGACGGTGCAGGTGTCGGCTTCATACCAGGGTGCAAACGCGGATGTGGTGATGAATAGTGTGGTGGTGCCGCTCGAAGAGCAGATCAATGGGGTAGAGGACATGACCTATATGACTTCCACAGCAAGTAATGACGGTACGGCCACAATCACAATCAATTTTAAACTGGGTACCAACCCCGATCTGGCAGCGGTAAACGTGCAGAATAGGGTGGCCAGGGCATCGAGTTTGTTGCCGGCAGAGGTGACGCGCTCGGGGGTGGTCACGGCTAAGCGTCAGGCGAGTAATGTGCTGATCTTTACGATCTATAGCGATAGCGCAGCGTATGACCAGAAGTTTTTGCAGAATTACGCCAACATCAATTTGATCCCTCAGATCAAGCGGATTACAGGAGTAGGGGATGCAAGTTCCTTTGGTCTAATGGATTATACCATGCGGATTTGGCTGAAGCCGGATGTGATGGCTTCTTATGGATTAATTCCTAACGATATCAATACCGCACTGGCCGAACAAAATGTGGAGGCTGCCCCGGGACAGTTTGGTGAGGAGGGCGATCAGTCTTTTCAATATACACTGAAATATTCCGGCCGCTTGAAAAGCGAATCTGAATTTGGAAATATAGTGATCAGAACGGCGGAAAATGGTCAGTTGCTGCGTCTTAAAGATGTAGCAAGGATAGAGCTTGGTGCGCAAAGCTACGCCAGCACAACACGCTTGAATGGAAAGCCATCGATTGGCGTGGCCATTAACCAGACGGCGGGATCCAATGCAAAGGAGGTCATCGACGGTGCGTTGAAAGTACTGGAAGAAGCCTCGGGCAGTTTTCCCAAAGGCGTACATCATGCGGCGCTGATCAATGTCAACGACTTTTTAGATGCTTCAATAGAGAAAGTGATCCATACCTTGATCGAAGCCTTTATATTGGTGTTTTTGGTGGTGTTTTTATTCCTTCAGGATTTCAGGTCTACCTTGATCCCTGCTATTAGTGTGCCGGTGGCGATTATTGGTACATTTTTCTTTCTGAATATGTTTGGCTTTACGATCAACCTGCTGACATTATTCGCATTGGTACTGGCCATCGGGATTGTGGTGGATGATGCAATTGTGGTGGTGGAGGCGGTACATGCCAAGCTCGACCATGGGTATACCTCAGCCAAGAAAGCGACAGTGGATGCGATGGAAGACATTACGGGTGCGATCATATCCATTACCCTGGTCATGGCAGCGGTGTTTATACCGGTGAGTTTTATTGAAGGGTCATCAGGTGTATTTTATAAACAGTTTGGTTTGACCCTGGCCATTGCCATTATCCTATCGGCAATAAACGCGTTGACCTTGAGTCCGGCGCTTTGTGCTTTATTTTTGAAGCCGCACGCCGATGAACACGGTAAGAAAAAGAACTTTATAGAGCGCTTTTATGTGGCGTTCAATACCTCGTTTGACCGTATGACATCACGCTATAAGCGGTCTGTCGGCTTTTTGGCCCGGAAAAAATGGATACCTGTTGTCGGAATTTTGTTCTTTACAGGTGTGCTTATCTGGACGATGAATACCACACCGAAAGGTTTCGTTCCGAATGAGGATTTAGGGACAATCATGTCAGACATTTCCCTCCCTCCATCGACATCTAAAGAGCGTACAGAAGAGTTGATTACCCAGGTAGACAGCATCGTACATACGATTCCAGAGGTAAAAAACTCTCTGCGGATAGCTGGCCGGAGTATGATCAGTGGATCAGGAAGCTCATATGGCATGGTGATATCGCGGTTGGTACACTGGAAAGAGCGCAAGCGTGACGTAAAAGAAATTATTGCAGAGTTGTTTAAAAAGACATCAGGCATCAAAGGGGCTAAGATCATTTTCTTTGCACCACCTACCATCCAGGGTTTTGGTACAAGCGGGGGCTTTGAGTTTCAGTTGCAGGACAAGACTGGTGGGGATATCAATAAATTCAATACCGTGGGGCAGGAGTTTTTAGCTGCATTGGGCCAGCGCCCTGAAGTGCAGTATGCTTCTACTTCGTTTAACCCTAATTTTCCTCAATATCAGATTGATGTGAATGTGGCGAGGGTGAAGCAGGCCGGATTGACTGTAAATGATGTGTTGAGCGTGTTGCAAGGCTATTATGGCGGGGTTTATGCGTCCAACTTCAATCAGTTTGGCAAGCAGTATCGCGTGATGTATCAGGCAGATGCTGAATTTAGGGCCGATGAAGCTTCTTTAAATGGCATTTATGTACGCAATGCAAAAGGCGAGATGGCACCCGTGAGCGGATTTATTACATTGAGCAGGGTCTATGGACCGCAGGCGATTTCAAGGTTCAATTTGTTTACCTCTATATCGGTAACAGGTGCGCCAAATCCCGGCTTCAGTTCAGGTGACGCATTGAAAGCTGTACAGGAAGAAGCAGCCAAACACTTACCCGCAGGATATGGATATGAGTTTTCAGGTTTATCGCGTGAAGAGATTGCCGGTGGCAGTCAGACTATCTTTATCTTCCTGTTGTGCGTGGTCTTTGTATATTTCTTGCTGTGCGCGCAATATGAAAGTTATATCCTTCCACTGGCTGTATTGATTTCTTTACCAATCGGTTTGGCAGGTGTATTTATATTTGATAAGATCTTCAAGGTTGACAACAACATCTATACCCAGATTACATTGATTATGCTGGTCGGCTTACTGGCTAAGAATGCGATCCTGATTGTGGAGTTTGCGGTGGACCGGCGACGAAAGGGAATGAGTATTGTCAATGCCGCAATTGAAGGTGCTACTGCTCGTTTGAGACCTATTTTAATGACCTCATTTGCATTTATCCTCGGTCTGTTGCCATTGATGCTGTCTACGGGTGTGGGTGCGTCAGGTAATAAATCAATTGGTACAGGTGCTGTAGGAGGAATGCTTGTCGGTACAATATTTGGAATATTTGTGATCCCTACGCTGTTTATTATCTTCCAGACTTTACAGGAAAGGGTGAGCAGTAAATCGCCTTTTGATGAGGGAGTGGATACCGAACAGTCAGAGCTGGAATTTCCTGAACCTAAGACCAGTGAACATTAATTTTAAGAACATGAACTTCAGATATAGAATTCTATTATTTGCTATTAGCGGACTGGTCTTAGTGGGCTGTGTCACCAAAAAATACGAACGACCGGCATTAAACAGCAATGATTTGTATAGGGATGTCACGCAGACGGATACGGCTACGATAGCCAATCTTAAATGGAAAGATTTGTTTTCAGATGCGACTTTGCAGGGATTGATTGAGCAGGGATTAAATGGTAATCTCGACCTTAGACAAGCGGTAGAACGAATAAACATCGCGGAGGCGACCTTGAGACAAAGCAGGTCGGCTTTATTGCCAAGCCTAAGCGGAGACCTTTCTGCTGCAGACAACAAACAGTCCAGGGCGGCACTTAACTTTCCTCCTGGAATCAACATTCCCCTGGAAACACAGTTGTACCGTGCACAGTTGAGTACAAGCTGGGAAGCAGATATCTGGGGCAAGCTGAGCAGTGCGAAGCGTTCGGCCTATGCTTCTTTGCTGCAAACCGATGCGGCTAAAAGAGCGGTACAAACACAACTGATTGCCAATATTGCCAACACCTATTACACATTGCTGGCCCTCGATAAACAACTGGCTATTACCGAACAGACTGTCAAAATCAGGCAAAGTGATGTAGAGACCATGAAGGCCTTAAAAGAAGGTGCAGTGGTGAATGGTGCGGCTGTGGTACAAAGCGAGGCTAATTTATATGCGGCACAGGTGAGTATACCAGACTTGAAAAGAAATATCAGGGAAGCGGAAAATGCGCTGAGCGTACTTTTAGGTCAGTCTGCAGGAAGTGTATCCCGGAGTTCACTCGATATACAGCAGCCATATAGCAGTTTGCAAACGGGGGTGTCTGCACAGCTTTTACAGAACCGCCCTGATGTACAGGCTGCTGAATTTGCATTCCGCGCAGCCTTTGAAAATACGAATGCTGCAAAGGCATTTTTCTATCCCTCAATTACATTGACGGCCACCGGCGGTTTGTCTTCCTTACAACTGCAAAACTTTTTTGATCAGTCTATATTTTATAACCTGGTAGGCGGACTTACGCAACCGATCTTTGCGCGGGGACAGAATAAAGCCAGGCTGCGCACGGCAGAAGCTCAGCAACAACACGCATTTTACGCGTTTCAGCAAACACTGCTGACCAGCGGGCAGGAAGTATCCAATGCCCTTTTTGCCTATCAGACTGCGGTCGATAAAGAAACAACCAGATCCAAACAAATAATGGCACTTGAAAAGGCGGTAGATTTCACCCAGGAATTGCTGAGATACAGCTCGGCGACCAATTATACCGATGTACTGACCTCTCAGCAAAGCTTGTTAAATGCTCAACTGAGCGGGGTAAGCGACCGTCTGCAAAAACTACAGGCGATAGTAAATTTGTACAGAGCTTTAGGTGGTGGCTGGAAATAGTTATCTTGCGGGCAATATTAACGCTAATGTTGCCTTGCATGATTTTATCTTATTTTCTTTCCTCCAGCCGGATCAGTGTATTCCTGGCTTTCGTATTTCTTACCGCACATGCTTTTGCCCAGGAAAAGGTAGAAGTAAAAGCTACCTGGTATACTCATAAAGACACGGTAAATCACTACAGTGTCGATTTTCCTTCAAAACCAACTCAGGTACCCAATACCAATAGCGCCCGTATTGTCTCTTACGCCGATGAACGTAATGAGATCGCATATACAGCGACCTCTATGTATACGGGGCCGTTGAAAGTAGGTAGTGCCGATCAATATCTCGACACCGTCCTGCAGTTCTATATAAAAAGAGAAGGGGTAAAGTTGTTAAGAAAGCAAAGTCTGACGAATGATAAGATAACTGGCGTAGAAGTGATGCTGGTCAACAATGGAAATATTCTGCACAGCAGGATGTACTATGCCAACAGTACTTTTTATACAGTCAGTGTAGAGTATGGCGAAGACAATTTTCGAAACAATTATTCAGACCAGTATTTCAGATCCTTTAAAACTTTTCAGCCTGCCGTACCTAAATCTGCACAATGGTTTGATTATAAGAACGAAGAAGGGGCTTTTACAGTAAGGCTGCCGGTGACGCCGGAAGAAATTGTAAGAGAAGTTCCCAATCCTACAGAGTCTGAATATGAGCCTTACCGGATTAGAATGTTTATGTCGACAGATAAGATTAAACTTGTTAATTATCTGCTTCGGTACAATGATTTTCCAAGGGGAATGTATCTGGTGAATGGTGGGGCTATCTTTGATGCGTTGATTAAGGAGTTTGAGAGTAAGGGTGAGCTCAAAGAAAAGCCTCGTGTAATTTATAAAGACGGTATTGAAGGCAGGGCACTGGGAATGGTTATTCAGAATTCCTATATGGAGGTACAAATGTATCTGAGAGGAAACCGGACCTATGTGATCTTAAGGCAAAATCTGAATGGACCTCAGAAGTCAACCGAAAAGGACAATTTCTTTGAATCATTTAAGTTTGCAGAATATGTTCCGTTTAACTGGGTGCCTTTCCAATTAAAAAATTCAAGTTTTGTCTTTCCTGAACAGCCGGTTTTACTTCCGGTATCAGAAAATATACCAACTTCTTTTCTTAAAGATGCCAAGTCTTATTTTTCAATCAATCCAAATTCGGGTGGGGTCTACGGTTTACAAAATGCAACAGTGAGCCCATATTTCCGTTCTAAATCCATTGATTCTCTATACGACGATATTATGCAGGGACTAAAAGGAGAAAATGACCGCCTGCTTAAATCTGAAATCGTCAATATCGCCTCCGCATCCGGAAAGGATTATTATTTATCGGATTCCCTGGCCGGTATTGAAAAAAGGTTCAGGATATGGATCAATAAAGATCAGTTTTTTTACCAGACGGCGATGTTAAACAAAGTGGAAATGCAGGGACAGGCGGCAAAGGATTTTTTTAACAAGATGACTTTGGTTCCGGATGCTAAGGCATTTGATCTTTCAGCTTCAAAAACCGAGCGCATCCTAAAAGACCTGAAAAGTAGTGACACTTTGGTTTATAAGCAGGCGCTTGGTGCTTTAAGTTATTATAAATTTGAGAAAGACGAACTACCCAGGTTATACACAGGCCTTCAGCATAAATATGGTGACGACACCACGAAAAATGGGGCGAGGGGGAGGCTAATCGGAGAATTGGAAACATTAAATGATGAAAGGACGCTTAATGTACTAAAAGATTTATACAAGGATCAGACAAATACGGAAATATTGAGAGCGCATGTACTGGGCGTGGTTACAGAGGTGGACAAAAGTAGTTACGAATGGTATCTGGGCGCACTTAAAGAAAGTAATTTTTCCGGCCTCGAAGATTATTGGAGCTTGTTCAAACCCTTAAGTGATTCCTTATCTTATGTGTCTGTCCATATGGATGAAGTGATGGAAATTTTGAAAAAGGATGCCTACAGGCCGATGGTAATGGATATCTTATCTGATATGCTTTCGTCAGAAAGCAAGGACGTATACCGAATCCAGTTGCAGGAACGCAAAGAGATTATTGGTGAAAAAGCCATGGAGGATTTGAGTAAATTTATTGCTGAACTGGCCCTGCAGGATGAAACCGGATTCCCGTTGATATACCGTTACCTAAATGTGCTGCCGGAGCTCAAACGTGTTGAGCTGACGGATGAGTTTACCAAAAAGGTCTTTCAGTTGGATTCAGTGCCTTATTTGAAAACAGCAGCACTGGCGGCACGTATAAAAGCTGGTCTGGAATTGGACAAGACTATATTGGCTGCACAGTTGGACAGTCTGGAGAGTCGGTATGAAATTATGAAAGCCTATCATCAATCAGGTAAGCTGGGTAATGTCCCGGCAAAGTATAAAAAATCAGAAGAGTTCGCCAGGCTCTTATTCTACCGTTATGCCGGCGATGATTATGACTATCCTTTATCAGTTACACTGTTGGGCAGCGTAGAAGAAAAGGGAATGTTATATTATGTTTTTGAATTTACCTATGACGAAGAAGGCCTGAAGAAGAATTATATAGGTATCTGCGGTGCTTTTGCCAAAAGTGAATCTCCTTTTAAGTTTGAAGGATATACCAGTTTGTCTAAGTATGAACTGAAAGAAGCGGATTGGAAAAGCCAGGCAAAGAAATTAATTATTGCTCTTGACCAGGAGGAATAAAAAAAGGCCCCGAAATTGGGGCCTTTTTTAGTATAGAGTTACAATATATACTAGTACAAAGTAAATTCTACCCTTCTGTTTTGTTGACGACCTTCTGCGGTAGCGTTGGTCGAGATTGGCTGATTTGGTCCGTAACCCGTTGCTTCGATACGGGAAGCATTGGCGCCTTTAGAAACGAGGTAAGCTTTAACAGACTCTGCACGGTTTTTAGACAAACGTAAGTTCAGTTCCATAGAACCAGTATTGTCCGTGTGACCGGCAAGTTTCAAGCTGAAGTTTTTCTCTACCAATAGATTGGCCACCCTATTTAATGTAGCGAAAGAGGTAGGACGGATGGTTGATTTACCAAGGTCAAACTCTAAGTTTCTGATGGCTTCATCAACTACTTTACGGTCTGCTTCTGTAATGATTACCTTTTCAGTAACAACTGGACGCGGTGTTTTTAACGGACATCCGGCACCGTCAACTACGGTGTTTGGAGGCGTTCCAGGACATTTGTCAAATTTATTTGCTACGCCATCTCCATCGTCATCACCCATTTCTTTTGCATACATTTCTCTGTCTCTTCTTGCATTTTCTTCAGAACTAGACAAGGCTCTTCGTAATTCGTCTGCTTCAGCTGCAGTTTCTTTACGCAACGCTGCGATAGGGCTGTAATTGGACAATTGAGGGTTTTCTTTTTTACCCAACGCAAACTCTATACCTGCATGGGCATAAGAAAAGCGATCATTCATAGGCCCAACATTGTTGCCATCGAAATTATCAGTCTTCATGAAGTTGACCGTATACCCAAGGTCAATATTCACACCTTTAGATACACCAAATTTGAAACCTGCACCTACAGGAATAAACCAATTTTCTTTATAACCCTGACCACCGCCCAAATTGGTTGTTTCTGCATTCGAAGACATATATCCCGCTCCCGCTGTTACATAGGGAGAGATGACACTTCTTTCCTGGTTCATACTCAGATTGGCAATCGTAAAGTTACCACTTACACTGGCCGACCATTCAATGTGAGATTTAAACCTCGATTCGTCATATCCTGCCGCACCCATTAGGTTCGAAGCTCTTTTTCCTTCTACATTACCTGCAAGAAAATTAGCTTGTATTCCAAACGCAGGAATGATCTGATTTTTAATATAACCACCGTAACCCCAATTTTCCATAGGTGTATTGAAGTCGTTGGTTTTGCCCCTGAAAATTGTATGGGGGGTAAGTACGCCACCATGGAGGCCAATAGACCAGGTGCGGAAATCCTTCTTGTCAAACCTCGAGGTTGATGAGGAAATGACTTCCTGAGCGAATAGTTGCGATGATAATCCTACTAAGGATAGAATCATGGCTGTTTTTTTTAATGTTGAGTTCATGTTTTGATAGATATTAAATAAGTAAGAGTCATTAGTGTACCCCTGCAACCTGAGGAGTAATAACCTTGCCAAAGCTTACTTTTGAAAATAATACCTACAAATGAATTAGTAATCAGTAGATTACATAAAAGACATGTGGGGCCATAGGAATTAACGAAAATTAGTTATTGATTATTGTTTTGTATATTATTTAGTACAAAATAGCAATAATATCAGGGGAAGAATTGATTTCTATAAGTCGAATATCTGTCCCTTTTCAGGGATCTCGGCTACATAATTGGCATCCTGCAACGCATCGGACAAGCTCTCAAGACTTTTGCTTTCCCCGTGTACCAGGAATACCTTTCGGAGTGTTTTTGGATTTTGTTGCTGAATCAGGTTCATAATGTCGTCGTGATCGGCATGCCCGCTGAGCAGATCCGTCTGTTTAATGCTTGCATAGACCATCAGATCGCGGTTGCGCAGCCTGACGATGGGGTCTCCACGCAAAAGTCTGTTTCCGAGCGTTCCTTTAGCACAATATCCGATAAAAAGAATGGTGCAATAGTAATTTTGTATATTGTAAAACAGGTGATCCTGAATACGGCCTCCTTCGAGCATTCCGGCAGAAGAAATGATGATGCAGGGCTCATGATAATTGGAGATCGATGTACTTTCCCTTTTATCCTGAACATAGTTGAGCCCTTCGAACTCAAATTCGTCGCCTTCCCTGCGATAGAATTCCTGGGCTTCTTCATTCAGTAAATGGTGGTGCCTGCGGTACACATCTGTCGCAAAGCCGGCTAGTGGGCTATCTACAAAGATCTGTACAGGAGGAAGTAAGCCTTTGCTGAAGATGCGGTTAAGGGAATAGACTAGTGCCTGAGTACGGCCTATGCTAAATGCCGGTATAATGAGCCGGCCTGGAAACTTCACACAGGATTCGTTAATGGTTTCCACTAATTTCTGTTCCAATGTAGTGTCTTTGCTATGCAGACGTCCACCATAAGTAGATTCGGAAATCAGGTAATCTACAGGTGGAAGGGTCTCCGGATCGGAAAGAACAGGATAGTTTCTACGTCCGATATCACCTGTAAAGGCTATTTTTTTAGTTTCATTGTTTTCCTGAACGGTGATGACTATTGCTGCTGCGCCAAGTAAGTGACCTACTGGTATAAAAGTCACTTCAATATTTGGGTTGATCTGAAAAGACTTGTTGAAAGCGATAGTGACCACGCGTTCCATCGTTTCCGCTACATGTTTTTGCAGATAAAGCGGCGCAGGACCAGAGCCTCCGCGTCTGCTTTTAACACGCTTTTTTTGTTTGCTCAGAAAGACATTTACCGAGTCCAGAAGTAACAATTCAGTGAGGTCGGCTGTTGGTGCAGTACAAAGTATCTGCCCTTTAAATCCCATTCTTACCAGGGTAGGAAGATTGCCGGAATGGTCTATGTGTGCGTGGGTAAGCAGCACGACGTCAATTGTTTCGGGATCAAATGGGAAGTATTGGTTTTCCTCGAGATAAGTGTCCTTTTCGTGGTCTAATCCGCAATCTACTAATATATTATAATGGTCTGATTGCAACAAATGCATACTGCCCGTAACCTGTCTTGCTGCGCCCCAAATGGTAAGTTTCATATATGATTAAAGCATCTTAAAAGATGGCACAAGTTATCATTTTAAATCCAGTCTTCCCAATTGGGACGCTGAAAACTATAGTTGAGCAGACGAGCAACCTGCGTGCTGTTCACTATTTTCCACTGTCTGCATTCGGAAATAAATTGAGGTTCCGGGAGACCAGATTTTTTAGCAGCCTGTGTATAAAAGGTTTGCCTCGTAGGATGATCGGGTGCTGTGGCATTAAAAGTGTACCCAAAGGCATCTTGCAGGATGATCTTGGAGACTATTTCGATGCAGTCTGTGAGGTGGATGAGATTGACAGGAGCCAGTCCATTGGCTATACCGGTCTTTCCGGCGAGAAATCTGCCAGGATCTCTGCCCGGACCGATAAGTCCTCCAAATCTGATGACCGTGCTGTGGAACTGGTTTTGCGCTTTCAGGTAATTCTCCGCGTTCAGGAGGATTGCTCCGGATGCAGCATCTGGGTCTGGGGCAGAAGATTCGTCAACTTCGATATTGTGGTCGCCATAAACCGAAGTAGAGCTGATAAACAGGACCTGTTTAATTTGTTGCTGAACAGCCAGTTGACTGATCTGTTCTATTTTTTGCATAAAAGAATGCTGTTCTGATGTATTTCTTCTGGGTGGGATATTAATCAGCAGGATATCGGTATTGAAAAAATCTATGTCTATAGCTGTATCATCCGCTGCAATATCTATCAAATAAGCTTGTATACCCATTTGTTGCAGGTCATCTAGCTTTTCAGGGTTGGTTGTCGAGCCTTTAACCGATAGACCAGATTCCAATAATTTTTGTGCAAGTGGCTTACCAAACCAACCGCAACCGAGGATACTTACCGTCTTGATCTTGGCTTTATTCATATTCTGAATACATTTCTTATCAGCTTTAAGCGGCAAACTTAATCAATAAATAATTGTTTTAGGAGGAAAGGAATTAGATTTGGGATAGACAATCTGCTTCCTGAAAAATAACAGACAAATAGATAAAACCAGAAAAAATGGATACAAAAAAACATCAGTGGGAACCAGATCATGAAGAAGAATTGGAGAATCTAGGATTGGATGCAGACCATTCTTCTGATAATTTTTCAGTCAACGGAAAGTACAATACGGACAACGACCGGGTCACGGATAATCCTGATGGCGAAGAAGATCCTGATGTCGAAGCAGATCAGGCAGAGAATTCACCACTGGATGATAAATGACAACATGTATAATGAAAGGACAGTGATTGTTTAAAGATCAATTTTTTTAATAAATATTAGGAGAACGTAGGGGTAAAGTTCGATTGAGTTGTATTAGGTGTAAAAAAGATTATTCACCTATAAAACCAAAAGATCATGATACCAGCACTTCTAATTTGGCTCTACAACAGGTACGCAGCCGCAGCCTCAAAAAAACGTGCAGAGCGAATGCAGTCTGCAAATTTTCACAAAATAACAAATGGGGGTACCGCCCTTTTACTTTTCCTGTTTTGTTTTTCCTTTACTGTGAATGCCCAGGAGAAGCGCTACACTTACCACGTACTTTATAATGGAAATGTAATCGGCGAGATGCTGTTTCATCAGAAAACGGAAGGGCAGGATACTTTTCTAAAAATGAGTTCACAGGTTAAGACCCGTTTTGTATTCGGGATTGAGGTCAACACGGTTGATCAGTCGCGCTTCAGAAATGGAAAACTGCTGTTTTCAAATGTCTATAGAAATGTAAACGGCAAGGAAAAGGAGTCGAAGAAAACAACATGGCTGGATCCTCATTATCAAATGCAGTCGGTGTCGAAGACCGGAACCATTAGTGTTCCAATCCATTACAATATGATGCTGCTGTACTGCCGGGAACCAAACAATATTGCTGAGGTCTATTCAGATAATTTCCAGAAGTTCCTTCCCATTCAGAAGATAGATACACACGCCTACCGCATCCAACTTCCTGATGGCAACCACAATGATTATTATTTTCAGAATGGAATCTGTAAGTCGGTAGTCGTCCACCATTCCTTATATACCATTAAAATGGAATTGGTTTAGTTTTTCTGCAAATATATCAAAAGACAATGGACAACAATATCAATATATTTGTCAGTGGTGCCACCGGTTTCATAGGCAGGAGACTTTGCCTGGAACTTGCACTTAAAGGCCATCAGGTACACGCATTATGCAGGAATACTGCTCACCCAAACCTGATCAATCATCCGAATATCAAAGTTTTTCAGGGTGATGTCCTGGATGAACAGAGCTTGCTTGTAGCTATGCAGGGCTGTACCCAGGTTTATCATACTGCGGCAATGGCCAAAATGTGGTGTAAAAACCCGGATGATTTCTACCAGATCAATGTGGTCGGCACCAGGAATGTACTACAGGCCTGTGTGCAATCGGGTGTTGAAAAAGTAGTATACACTTCTACTTGTGGGGTTTTTGGCCCTACCGTAAAACATCCAATGACCGAATCTGACCCTCGGATAGCCGGATTCCCCATTCACTACGAACGTACAAAACATCTGGCAGAACTGGAAGTACATCAATTCGTCAGACATGGCCTGCCGGTTGTGATGGTCCATCCGTCCAGGGTATTTGGCGAAGGACCTGTTACAGATAGCAATACGGTCAGCAAAATGATAAGGGGATATCTCAACGGCAGCTGGCGTATCATACCCGGAGATGGGGATAACATTGCCAACTATGCATTTCTTGATGATGTGGTGGCAGGCCATATTGCGGCTATGGGAAAAGGTATACAAGGCCAGAAATACATTCTCGGTGGTGAGGATATTAGTTTTAACCTTTTTTTTGAAACGCTGCGTCTGCTTTCAGGTAAAGAATTGAAAATGCTGCGCATTCCCCAGAAAGTTATCAAGTTTTATAGCCATATGGAAGCGTTCAAAACAAAATTAACCGGGATCCCGCCTGTATTTCTGCCGGAGTTTGCCGACAGGCTCAAATATAATCAGAAGTACAGCAGCCAGAAAGCCATCGATCAATTGAACTATCAAATTACGCCGTTTACAGAAGGAATGGAAAGAACAATTATTTATCTGCAAAAATATATCTTATGAACTCATTAACTGCATTAGTCACCGGTGCCAGTGAGGGCCTGGGGAAGTCCTTCGCTTTTGAACTGGCCGGGAGAAATATTAACCTGATTTTAGTATCTTTGCCTGCATCAGGGCTTCCTGAACTGGCCGGTTTTATTCAGGCCAACTTTACTATTCAGGTAAATTATATAGAATTGGACCTAACGAGCGCAGAAAGTTATACAGATATTTTTAAGATGATGAAAGAGCGCCGTCTGACTGCTGATCTTTTAATTAACAATGCCGGCTTAGGCAATTGGTCCTGGTTTGAGGAGAAAGGTATTTCCTTTTATAAAAACCAAATCGACCTGAACATCACCAGTACAGTGATGCTGACCCGGCTTTTTCTGGACCAGATCAATAAAGAGACCGCTTCTTACATCCTCAATGTAGGTAGCCTGGGTGGTAGATTCATCGTGCCCAGGAAACAGGTGTATGGGGCCACCAAGTCTTTCATTTCCTATTTCACCAGGTGCCTGCAGCTGGAACAATCTGGTACCAGGGTACACATAAGCTTACTGAGCCCCGGTGGTATCAACACCAAACCCGAGCTGCTGGTACTCAACCATGCACTTAAAGGCTTTTCTAAAGCTACCATTCTGGAGCCGGAGGAAGTTGCAAAAATAGCTATCAATGGCTTATTGAAAGGCAAAAAAGAGATTATTCCGGGTCGGCTGAACCAGTTGCTGGCTACCTTTGACCATTTTATACCTGCATTCCTACAAGAATATATTATCAGGCGAAAATTGACTATGACCATAAAATAAATGAACAAAAACAAAGCTATTTTTCTAGACCGGGACGGCGTCCTTAACCATGAAATCCACGATTATATTTGCAGGGTAGAGGATTTTAAAATACTGGAATACCAAATTCCACCCTTAAAGAAGTTATATGATGAAGGATATATGCTGATCATCATTACCAATCAGGGGGGAATCGCTCAAAAAAGATACACAGAAGAGATCCTCGCCGAAATGCACGATAGGCTGAAAGCACAGTATGCAAGTCAGGGCGCCATCATTACCCATGCCTACCATTGTCCACATCATCCGTCCGTATCCGAAGAATGCAATTGTCGTAAGCCCAAATCGGGCATGATCCTGGAAGCAATTGAAGCATATCATATCGACCCTGCTTTATCGGTAATGATAGGCGATAAACCACGCGATGTGGAAGCCGCGAATGGAGCAGGGGTGAAAGGAATATTGATCGAGCCCAATGAACCTCTGGATTACGAAGCCATCAAAAAAGTCCTGGCCAGTTAGTTCTGGTGGACATTCTCGCTGATCGTTTTCGTGTGGACAGAGAATGTTTACGTGCTTATAGGCGTGAAAATGAATTTTTCTATGTTGTTTTACGGCCTTCTTTGTGATTGTTGTTACATTTACCTATGGAATTGCAACGGTTACTTGATGACCTATTAGAAGGTGTCCCCTTCACTGTGAAAAAGAAAGGACTGGAATTATACATGCAGGAGCATTTTCTTGAACCCGTCATATCGATGGATTCGCCTGGTTTTGAAGTTTCCGTAGTAAGTTTTTCAGGTCAGGAACAATATGATGTAGAACTTAGGTATGACGAAGTATCAGATGAACTACATAGTTCCTGTACCTGCCCCTATTTTAAGACAGAAATAAAGGACTGTGAGCATATTGTCGCTGCCGCTTTTCAATGGAAAAAGATGGGGCAGAAACCAAGGGGAAGATCATCAGTGTTTACTGTGCCGGGCCATTTGTCTATTGTGAGAGATGATCAGATCGGTGAGGAATTTACCTACCAGATCAGGAGCCTTGAATATTGGGAACTCAAAAAATATAATGGTTATTTCTATTCTGGTACTGTAAAGAAGGAAGAGCTGTTGATAGATAGTGATGCAAAATCCTGTTCGTTAAAATTTGATGGAAAACTGGTTTCGGCCACCTTTGTCGATCTTGGACATCTGTGCATGAGCTGTGGTTGCGGTATGCTAACCCAGAATAAATTTTGTGCACATGTTGCAATCTTATTGCGTAGTATTGAAGAAAATTATGGTGCTTTTTATTTTCGGACTTTTCACGACTACTCCGCCGAAATTGCTGCTGCCTATAGAATGTATGGATTAAAGCCAGGCAGTGCGCTGGCTGATGCATTTAATTTTGGGGTAAACAGTGCAGGCGAATTTAAAATCCTTGCCCGTCCCGCGAATTTACTTCCTTTGAGCGAGTATGCTTCCTGGGATAAAGAATTAACTGCCATTCAGCCATTAAAAAAATCTAATCCTACACCGGGTGAAAGATCGCTTCCAGCAAATATTACTGCGGCAGGTCTGATGATTTATCTGGGTGGAAAGAACAACCAGCCCTTTTGGCTGGAAGGGGTAGTGGTTACCGAAAATAGAGGTAAAATTAGTTACAAAAGAAATATTCTGCAGAGCAATGACGATCTGTTGGCGTTTCAGCATCTTTCGGAAAAAGCGCTGCAGGTGATGAGCAGGCTGACGATGGAAAGCCTGCTTGATGATCTGACGATGAAAACAGGAAGCGTTTACCTGACTACCTATGCGAATCCGATCAGCCAGTTGGATTCTTATGCTAAATCTCTTCTGCTGGCCGAATTCAGACTGGCGTTGCAGGAGCTCCTGGATATCGGCGACCCGGGTCTTAAATTTTATACACTGGATCCAGGTGTCTCGTTTAGCTCCTCCAATTGTATACCTGTTCGGCTCTGGGATAACCAGGATTCGTTACGTTTTCATTTATCTTTTAAGGATGAGTTCTGGATAATTCGCGGACTGTTGGATGGAGGGGATGGTGCTGTGCCGCTAAGCGAATTTACCTTATATCCGCCTTTATTTTTAAAATATGGCGAACAGTTATATTTATTGAATGTCAATGATGAAAAAATTATTACTTCATTTAGGGATGGAGATGTGATGGCTCACCAGCGAGATACGGGTAAGTTTCTGGACCGGATCATAAAACCTTTAAATGCGAAATATAAGATTGATTTTGATCCGGCAATTGAGCCGGAGCGGATTGAAGAGCAGGGTACACCATTGGTCTACCTGAACGAACTGAATGAAAGTTTCCTGATGATCCGACCTAAATGGAAATATAGTGAATTTGAGGCCGAGATGGATGGCTCAGCACAGTCCTTATTTGGAATAGGTGAAAATATATTCATGGTGATCCGGCAAAAGGAGGAAGAAGATGCTTTTATAGCGGCATTGAGAGATCTGCACCCAAGTTTTAAGATCCAGCGCGGTAATGAGTATTTCTATTTGCCTTTTAAAGAGGCGCTTGAGAAAAGCTGGTTTATCGGTTTTTTTGCCGAGATGCAAAGGTTTGGGGTACGGGTTTTTGGGATTTCAGAACTTAAAAAATTTAAATACAACTCCAATTCACCTGTTTTGCGCAGCAAAGTATCCTCCGGTATTGATTGGTTTGACCTGAGCATTGAAGTGCATTATGGCAATCAGGTGGTGGGTCTTGCTGATTTAAAAAAGGCAATATTGGCTAAGCAAGAGTATATTTTGCTAGAAGATGGGACATTTGGTGTGTTGCCTGAGGAATGGCTAGAGAAATACAGCAACCTGTTTAAAATGGGACAGGTGAAAGATGAACTGCTGAAGGTAGCGAAGTTTCATTATACGTTGATGGATGAACTTCGGGGACAGATCGATGATCAACAGGTGTTGGAGGAGCTTATTGCTAAGAAGGAGCGGCTGCAACATATTGGTGATTTTAAAGAGGTGACATTGCCTCCGGGGATCAGGGCTACTTTAAGGGATTATCAATTGGCCGGTTTTCAGTGGATGAACCAATTGGACGAGATTGGCTGGGGCGGTTGCCTGTCAGACGATATGGGGCTGGGCAAAACCCTGCAGACACTGGCTTTTCTTCAATACCGGATACAGCAGCACCCGGAAGAAACACACTTGATCGTTTGTCCGACATCCCTGCTGTACAACTGGGAAATGGAGATCCAGAAATTTACCAGTGGCATGAAGTACCATATCTATTATGGTGGGGACCGGGTATTTAAAGAAGCAGATTTCAGGAAGAACAACCTTATCATTTCCAGTTATGGAATGGTCAGAAGCGATATTAGGCATTTTGCTAAGTTTGACTTCGGATATGTGGTACTTGATGAAAGCCAAATGATCAAGAATCCTGCTGCGCAGGTAACTATAGCGGTACAACTGCTAAAAGCACGCAACCGTTTCATACTGAGCGGTACACCAATACAGAACAATACCTTTGACTTGTATGCGCAGATGAGCTTTTTAAACCCGGGTATGCTGGGTAGTGCTGAGTTTTTCAGAACGGAGTTTGCTACGGCAATAGATAAATATAACGACCGGGACAAAAGTGCGCTGCTAAAGAAGATGATCGCGCCTTTTATGCTGCGCAGAACAAAGGAACAAGTAGCTAAGGACCTGCCGGATAAAACGGAGATGATTTTGTGGTGCGAAATGGAGGCGGACCAGCGCAGGGTGTATGATGAGTTCAAAAAACATTATCGCGAAACCCTGATGGAGCGGATTGAGGAGGAAGGTATGGGTAAGAACTCCATGTATATCCTCGAAGGATTACTAAAGCTCAGGCAGATCTGTGATTCTACTGTGCTTCTGAAAGATGACCGGTATGTAGCGGATTCGATTAAGATGAAGGAATTGCTGAGGGAGTTGACCGAGAATACGGGGGCGCATAAGGCGCTGATCTTTTCACAATTTACGGAGATGTTGTCGCTTATCCGTTTGGAACTGGATAAAATAGGGATCAGTTATTCTTATCTCGACGGGAGTACCCCGGCGCACAAACGGCAGGAAGCGGTGGATCAGTTTCAGCAGGATGATGCGCAGCGGGTTTTTCTGATTAGCCTGAAAGCAGGTGGAGTGGGGTTAAACCTGACCTCTGCAGATTATGTGTACCTGATTGATCCCTGGTGGAACCCTGCTGTGGAGCAGCAGGCGATAGACCGTACGCATAGGATCGGGCAGCAGAATAAAATTTTTGCGTACAAGATGATCTGTAAGGATACAGTGGAGGAGAAGATCATGCAGTTGCAGGAGAAGAAAAAGACATTGGCGAGTGACTTGATTGGGGAGGAAACGGGTTTTGTGAAGAAATTATCAAAAGAGGATGTCGCGTTTTTATTCAGCTAATTGTTTGTGACGGTTATTTTGGGAGTTGTTTTATTAGGGTCTTGCCTATAGCTCTTGTTAAATTTCGTTCGACGTGATAAGTATTGGCATATTGTTCCCAATGTATCAACACGTCTTGTACTTCTCTTATGATTTGCTCAGGATTTCTTATGGTGTTTTGCCTGGCGATGGCCAGAAGGTCATCTAAACCAAAATCTTTACGCTTCCCGTTGACGCTCAGATTATGCTGGCTCACCCAATCGCTATCAGGCCTGTACGCATGACAAATGTCGTAAGCGGGCGCAAGCTGCCATTTGCCGTCAGGATGCATGATGAATGCAAAGTTTTTAGTATGGTCATCGCAGTTTCGGGCAAGTATATTAAATACCATCCTTCTGTACATTTGTTCTGCCTCTGCATAAGATAGTTTCAATAAACGCATGGTCTGAAACAGTTGTTCATAGCTGTAGCTCGTGATTTGATTGAAGTCATAGTGCTGTATGGCGCATAAAGTTTGCATATGTACTTTTTGGCTTCCATTTACACGGTCGAAACGTTTGGTCATAAAATGGGCGCGCCCGTCTTCTTCAATCATCCGGCACTCCATCATTTGTATACCTGCATCGGTAGCCATTTTATAATACGCCATTTCTACCCTTCCATATCCATAAGAAGCTCCGAACTGACTGTCGTTGACACCATCAAACTTTATTAACCAGTGCTCAAATCCTTTATCTGCTATCGTCTGTCCGGAGCGGATTTCGCCTGTACTTTCGTTATAAGCGATGATCGCTTTAGGGCGGGCCCCACCAGCTGAGGTACCCATCTTCAGTACATCGAGCAGGACATCCCGCATCTCCTGATCCGTGTGAAGTTTAAGAGCGTTTTTTTTGTTCAGTAACTGTTTTGTTGTTTCAATCAAACTGGACAATTCCAATGTATATGTTTTGGTAGTTGGGGCGGTAGAAGGCTCAAACTCCAGGGCGCCCATCCCTCTTGTACCAATAAAGCACAACATTTCTACCGGATTCATTGAACCTTCCGGACGCCCGTTTTGTGCCAGCCAGATATTGATCAGCTCATTTCCATACTTATCTGGAAGCATGTCTGCAAGAAGTCCTGGCAAACCTTTAAATGTCGCTGTATCCCTCAATTCAGGAAAAGAAAAGATGCTGTTTTTAAGTGGCATCCTGATCGGAGCGATATCTAGATTTAAGCTTAAAAATTTTTTGTCGTATTCAAAAAAGGCCAGTTGCTGCGTGCTGTCCCAGGCAACAGCTCCAACGAGGATATTCCATAGTTTAATATATGCCGTCGTTACCATTCTTCTGTGCGGTTACCGGGTTGTGGCTTGGCTTTCGTTGCCCTTTTGCGTTTCTTTTCTTCTTCTTTTGCCAGGATCATTGGGCTAATCTGATTTGGGATTTTAAAGTCGCCCAACACATATAATGCATCCAGTATGCGGAGTATCTTAATCAGATTCAGCAGCGCTACATTTTCCCCATGCTCAACCAGGCTCAATGTAGAACGGCTGATTGCCGCTTTTTCTGCCAGTTCCTGCTGTGTAAGGTTTTTATCAATCCTCTTCGTCTTGATAAAAAGCCCAATATTCTGTAAAATGGCGAAATCACCATGATCATTAATGTCCGAAAAATCATTCATAGTATGTGTTTTAATTAATCAATGACTGATATATCATACAAATATAACAAAAATGATTTAGTTTTAATTTATTTTATAATGTATGATAAATCATTCATAAGATGTTATTATGCTACTTAATGATTGGTATGTCATACATTATAAGCATTTTTGTATGATTAGTGACTTGATTACTGTTGACTTTAGAAGATATAAGTAAAGAAATCTTGGGAGATAAACCAGATGATTTTTGCGGTATCTATCCAAAAGAGAAAGCATTGATTGAGTTTATCAGAGAGGTGTGTAGGTAAGTGACAGAATTTATAACCTATTATTTAGTATATGAAAGTTTCAGGTAATAAGAATTATACAATAAAGCCCCAGATTGCTCTGGGGCTTTATTGTATAGATTATTCTTCTTTCGAAGAGTTTATATTATGATATTCTTAAGCTAGTTTTGCTTCAGCAGCTTTTTTATGATCTGCAAGAAATTGAGCCAGGCCATTATCCGTTAACGGATGTTTTAACAATCCAAGGATAGCTGATAAAGGTCCAGTCATAACATCGGCACCTAATTTAGCACAGCTAATAATGTGTAATGGTCCGCGGATAGAAGCAGCAAGGATCTCAGTTGGATAACCATAATTGTCAAATATTAATCGGATATCTTCAATTAACGTTAGGCCTTCAGAGCCGATGTCATCTAATCTTCCCAGGAAAGGTGAAACATAAGTAGCACCTGCTTTTGCCGCCAGTAACGCTTGTCCGGCGGAGAAAATTAAGGTACAATTGGTACGGATACCTTTGGAAGAGAAATATTTTATTGCTTTGATACCATCTTTGATCATCGGTACCTTTACTACAATTTTAGGATCCAGTTTGGCAAGAGCTTCACCTTCTTTAATGATCTCCTCATATGTAACTGCTATAACTTCTGCGCTTACATTGTCATCTACGATATCGCAAATGGCTTTATAGTGGTTAATCACTTCCTGGTCGCCAGAGATGCCTTCTTTGGCCATTAAGCTTGGGTTGGTGGTCACACCGTCTAATACACCAAGATCTTGTGCTTCTCTGATTTGATCCAGATTGGCTGTGTCAATGAAAAATTTCATGTATAGGTTATTGAATTGATAAAATATAATTGGTTTATGGTCACGTTACTAAGTAGAGGTGGATGATTGTTTGCAGATCGCATGTGTCAACCCTAAAAAAATAAAAAGGGCAAGCAACTTCTATCGCACCGCTACAACCTTTTACCCTTGCTGTGTTCCCACCCTGGGGGAGTTCAAAGGGAGCTGATCGTAGAAGACTTGCCCGGTGCAAATGTAGCAAAAGACATTTATTTACAAAGAGTAAATTGTATTTATTTAAATATTTAAACAGATATTGCTGTAATCCTTTGATGTTAAATGAATTGAATTTCATTTTATTAGTAGTTGATATTTAGTTAATGGTATTTAGAGCCAATAGTCGGGTTTTTTGCTAAATTTACAGAGTAGTTGCAGGGGCAAAGGCACATATGGGATTGTTAAAAATTATTCTAAATAATCACATTATCAATGTCGTAATTTATAACGATGTAATTTACTGAATTGATAATTAATGTAATATAAAATTATCAAGTAATGCGTATTTTTTAAAAAATATATCAATATTATAATTAGCTAATTATTTTTCGTATCTTAGTGTCCTAAATACACTAAATATAATATGAAAGAGCAAGAAGGTAATCAAGGGTTGTATGATCAACGGTATGAGCATGATGCGTGCGGTATTGGGTTTGTAGCCCATATCAAGGGACGAAAGTCGCAGCAGATCATTTCGGACGCATTGACAATTCTTGAAAATCTTGACCATAGGGGTGCGGTAGGTGCAGAGATCAATACCGGCGATGGCGCAGGATTAATGATTCAGATCCCCCATGAATTTCTGTACGATGAATGTCTTAAGATAGGTTTTAGCCTAAGAGAATCAGGAGATTACGGTGTCGGTATGTTGTTTCTGCCGAAGGATGTAAAGGCGCGTGAAGAGTGCCGTGAAATTATATACCGTGCTGCCGAAAAACTGGGTCTGGAAGTTCTAGGATTTAGAAAAGTACTGACCAATACCTATGATATAGGTAATATGGCTTTGTCTGTAGAACCGGAAATGGAGCAATTATTTGTGGCACGACCATATAATATAGCTGCAGGTGCGGATTTCGAGCGTAAACTATATGTATTTAAGAATTACCTCACCAAAACAATAATCAATACAGTAAAGGGAGTGAAAACTGATTTTTATATCGCTTCATTTTCTTCCCGGACGATCGTATATAAAGGTCAATTGACCTCACTGCAGGTTCGTAGTTATTTTACCGAACTTGGCGATAAGCGCGTGGTATCTGCTTTCGGACTGGTACACTCCCGTTTTGCAACCAATACTTTTCCTTCGTGGCGTCTGGCACAGCCTTTCCGTTATATTGCACACAATGGGGAAATCAATACTTTGCAGGGAAACCTCAACTGGTTTAGGGCCAGTGTGAAATCTTTCGCTTCTGCATATTTCACCAATGAAGAATTGGATATGTTACTTCCTGTAATCGACGAAACACAGTCCGATTCAGGATGTTTAGATAATATAGTTGAACTTTTGGTTCATGCAGGCCGCTCTCTTCCGCATGTATTGATGATGTTGATTCCTGAAGCATGGGACGGCAACGAGGATATGGATGAGCTGAAGCAGGCTTTCTATAAATTCCATGCTACATTAATGGAGCCATGGGATGGGCCGGCTGCTGTATCTTTTACAGACGGCAACCTTATCGGCGCTACGCTGGATAGAAATGGTTTGCGCCCTCAGCGTTATGCCATTACTTCTGATGATCTGGTGATCATGGCGTCGGAGGCCGGAGCGGTGGCTTTAGATCAAAGCAAGATCATTGAGAAAGGCCGCCTTACCCCAGGCAAAATGTTTGTGGTAGATATGGAGCAGGGCCGCATCATCAGTGATGACGAGATTAAACAACAAGTTTGCGGCAGCAAGCCTTATGGAGATTGGTTAAACCAATACCAAATCCGTCTGGAAGAGCTTTCTGAGCCAAGAGTGGTATTTAGTAATTTATCACAAGAATCTATATTCAGGTATCAGCAGGTATTTGGCTATACACGTGAAGATATTGATCTGATCATCAAGCCAATGGCTATTGAAGGTAAAGAGCCTATTGGTTCTATGGGTACGGACATTCCTTTAGCTGTGCTTTCTCAAAAACCTCAGCATCTGACTTCCTACTTTAAACAGTTGTTTGCACAGGTGACCAATCCACCGATCGATCCGATCCGGGAAAAGGTGGTGATGAGCCTTGCAGGCTTCATGGGTAACAATGGCAACCTGCTGGAAGAGAATGCGATGCAATGTCATTGTGTGGGTATTAAACATCCGATCCTTACGAATGTGGAACTTGAAAAACTGAGAAGTATTGATACTGGTGTATTCCAATCCAAGACTTTACAGACGTATTTCAGAGCCAATGGTGATCCTGGTGCGATGGCTAAAGCCTTAGACCGTCTTTGCCGTTATGCGGTAGATGCCGTAGAAGATGGTTTCCAGGTGATTATCCTGTCTGACCGCGCATTGGATTCCGAGCATGCGGCTATCCCTTCTCTATTGGCTGTATCTGCTGTTCACCATCACCTGATCCGCAAAGGTCACCGTGGTGCGGTCGGTTTAGTGGTAGAGGCTGGTGATGTGTGGGAAGTTCACCATTTTGCTTGTCTGATTGGCTTTGGCGCAACCGCCGTAAACCCTTACCTGGCTTTAGAAACCATCAGGGGATTCCAGAAAGAAAGCAATATTAAGGTAGAAAAACTGACACAGAATTATATATACGCTGTTAATAATGGATTGCTGAAGATATTCTCTAAAATGGGAATCTCAACCCTGCAATCTTATCACGGCGCACAGATCTTTGAGATCCTGGGCTTACATAAAAGTGTAGTTGACTTGTATTTTACAGGTGCGGTGTCGAGAATTGGCGGATTGGGGCTGGATGAGATTGCTAAAGAAACATTGATCAAACACATCCGCATCTTCGGAAGAGCTACCCGTCCGGATATGATCCTGCCTACAGGCGGTAATTATAAATGGAAACGTAAGGGTGAGCAACATTTGTTCAATCCGCAGACCATCCATTTATTGCAGAATGCGACCCGTAAAAATGACTACAATACCTACAAACAGTATTCTAAACTGATCAATGAACAGACCAAACAGGCTTACACGATCAGAGGATTGTTTGAATTTAATTATAACCGTCCGGCAGTTCCTTTGGAAGAAGTAGAACCGATTGAAGGCATTTTGAAGCGTTTTGCTACAGGTGCGATGTCTTTTGGATCTATCTCTCACGAAGCGCACTCTACCTTGGCCATTGCGATGAACCGAATAGGCGGAAAGAGCAATACAGGTGAAGGCGGCGAAGATGAATTGAGGTATGAATTGCTGCCAAATGGTGACTCTATGCGCTCGGCAATTAAGCAGATCGCTTCGGCAAGGTTTGGTGTGACAAGTTACTACCTGACCAATGCAGACGAATTGCAAATTAAGATGGCACAGGGTGCGAAACCTGGTGAGGGGGGGCAATTGCCTGGGCATAAAGTAGACGACTGGATCGCTAAGGTCCGTCACGCTACGCCAGGTGTTGGTTTGATTTCTCCGCCTCCGCACCACGATATTTATTCTATTGAAGATTTGGCACAGCTGATCTTTGATTTGAAAAATGCCAACCGCGCTGCACGTATTAATGTGAAGCTGGTTTCTAAAGCTGGTGTAGGTACTATCGCTGCCGGTGTAGCTAAGGCGCACGCGGATGTAATCCTGGTATCTGGTTTTGATGGAGGTACAGGGGCTTCTCCGTTAACTTCTATTCAACATGCAGGTTTGCCGTGGGAACTTGGGTTGGCAGAGGCGCATCAGACATTGGTAAAAAACAGACTGAGAAGCCGTGTGGTCTTACAGACAGACGGACAATTGAAAACAGGTAAAGATATTGCCATTGCGACTTTATTGGGCGCGGAGGAATGGGGTGTGGCTACGGCAGCACTAGTGACTTCCGGTTGTATTATGATGCGTAAATGCCACCTGAATACTTGTCCTGTAGGTGTGGCGACACAAGATCCGGAATTGAGAAAGCTGTTTACCGGTGAGCCGGAGCATGTGGTGAACCTTTTCTATTTCCTTGCGGAGGAGTTGAGAGAGACGATGGCAGAACTTGGTTTCCGCACGATACATGAGATGGTCGGACAAGCGGATTCACTGAGTGTGAAACAAATTGAGCCGGAAAACTGGAAATTAAAAGGACTGGATCTTTCTGCAATCTTGTATAAAGCGCCTGATAACGGCCTGAGTCTGTACAATACCGAAAGCCAGGATCACGGCTTAGATAACGTACTGGATCATAAACTGATCGAAGCTGCGCAACCTTCCATTTTAAACAAAGAACCGATATTCAGAGAGTTTGAAGTAAAGAATACAGACCGTTCGCTGGGTACAATGTTGTCTAACGAGGTGTCTAAAGTATATAAAGGGCAAGGTTTGCCGCACGATACGATCAACTTTAAATTTAAAGGATCAGCGGGCCAGAGTTTTGGTGCCTTTGCGACAAGAGGACTAAACCTTCAATTGGAGGGCGAAGCCAATGACTATGTCGGTAAAGGGTTGTCTGGAGCAAGACTGGCTGTATATCCTTTCCAGAATATCAGTTATGTTCCTGAACAAAATATTATTATTGGAAACGTAGCCCTCTATGGTGCTACCTCCGGTGAGTTGTTTGTCCGCGGACAGGCTGGTGAGCGTTTTGCAGTAAGGAATTCCGGAGCGACTGCGGTTGTAGAGGGATTGGGAGATCACGGTTGTGAGTACATGACTGGCGGTGAAGTGTTGGTGATTGGGGAGACCGGAAGTAATTTTGCCGCAGGAATGAGTGGTGGCCTGGCCTGGATCTATGATACCAAGGGCAATTTCCCAAGCAAATGCAATAAGGAAATGGTAGATCTGGATCCGTTAAACGAGCAGGATGAGCTGAGAATTAATATTCTTTTAAAGAGACATATACAATTGACGAATAGTGCACTGGCTAAATTTATCTTAAGTGATTGGGCTACCCAGTCTGCACATTTTGTAAAAGTGTTCCCTAGGGAGTACAAGGCTGTATTGTTACAAAGAGCACAGAAAATCAATGTATAGTCCCGCAATGAATTTAAAAAATCAAATGAACCAAAGCATAAAATATTACAGTATATAGATATGGGAAAAGTAACTGGATTTTTAGAGTATGAAAGAGCTGCTCCTGTAAAAGAAGACTCGAAAGAACGTCTTAAACATTATAATGAATTTGTACAGGCTCTGGCCGAAGATGAAGTGAACCGCCAGTCGGCTCGCTGCATGGATTGTGGTGTTCCCTTCTGTCAGTCGGGTTGCCCGCTGGGCAATGTGATCCCTGAATTTAACGATGCTGTATATAAAGGAGACTGGAAGCTGGCAACAACTATTTTATTGAGTACCAACAACTTTCCGGAGTTCACCGGCAGGATTTGCCCGGCTCCCTGCGAGTCGGCCTGTGTATTGGGAATCAACAAATCTCCGGTCTCTATTGAGGAGATAGAGAAACATATTATCGAGATCGCTTTTGCGAAAGGCTACATTAAAGCAGAGAAGCCACTGATTCGTACCGGTAAAAAAGTAGCGGTGATCGGTTCAGGACCTGCAGGGCTGGCAGCAGCGGCTCAGCTGAATAAAGCTGGACATGAAGTGGTAGTCTATGAACGTGACGATATGCCGGGTGGATTGTTGAACTATGGTATCCCTGATTTTAAGTTGCAGAAAGATGTCGTGCGCAGACGTGTCGCTTTGATGGAGAAAGAAGGCATCGTGTTTAAATGTAACTCCAATGTAGGTGTAAACGTAGAATTAAACACTTTATTGAGAGATTATCAGTCGATCGTACTGGCTGGAGGGTCTACGGTACCGCGCGATCTGAATATTCCAGGCAGAGATGCCAAAGGCGTACATTTTGCAATGGACTTCCTAAAACAACAGAATAAGAGAGTAGCAAATATCGGGTTTGATACCGAAGCGATCCTGGCACAGGGCAAGGACGTGGTGGTAATCGGCGGTGGTGATACCGGTTCAGATTGTATCGGCACGTCCAACAGACAGGGCGCCAAATCGGTATTCCAGTTTGAGATCATGCCAATGCCAGGTAACCAGCGTACCACAAATATGCCCTGGCCGACGTTTCCTACACTGTTAAAGGTGACTACCTCACATGAAGAAGGTGCTGAACGTGCATGGAGCGTAAATACAAAGGAATTTATCAAGGACGAACACGGAAATCTTAAGGCATTGAAAATTGTGAATGTAGAGTGGGAGATCGATGCTGTTGGCCGTCCGGTCAATTTCAAAGAGGTCGCTGGTACAGAGCGTGAAATTCCTTGTCAGTTGGTTTTACTGGCGATGGGATTCCTGCATCCGCAGAAAGAGGGGCTAATCGAGAAGTTGGGTGTGGAACTGGACAACAGGGGCAACGTGAAAGCGGAAGAAGGGAAGTACCAGACCAATATCGCGAAGATTTTTGCTGCTGGCGATATGCGCCGTGGTCAGTCTTTGGTAGTATGGGCTATTTCTGAAGGTCGTGAAACCGCCCGTAAAGTCGACGAATATTTAATGGGACATAGTAAACTGGAAACCAAAGACGGTATTCCATTTGCTTAATCAATCGTCATAAAAAGGCCCGGTGATATGAATTCACCGGGCCTTTTTTATATACTTATGTTATAGCTTTAGCTTGGCAAAGAAATCCCAAAGTACAATTCCGGCAGAGATGACTATATTGAAGGAATGCTTGGTGCCGAATTGCGGAATTTCAATGCATTCATCTATGACGGCCATGACTTCATCACTCACACCGTTGACTTCGTTTCCGAAAACTAAAGCATATTTCTTATCTGCAAAAGGTTGATACGTATTCAGCATGATACTGCCCGCTGCCTGTTCGATCGCGATGATGTGATAACCATCAGCCCTTAAGGAGGCGACTGCTTCCAGCGTGGTGCTGAAATGTTTCCATTCTACAGACTGTGTGGCACCCAAAGCGGTTTTTTCTATCTCGCGGTGTGGGGGCTGTGCGGTAATGCCGCATAGATAAATGCCATTTACGGAAAAGCCATCTCCAGTTCTGAAGATTGAGCCGATGTTATGCATGCTGCGTACATTGTCCAGCACGACCACCACAGGCAGCTTTTCCTGTTCCTTAAATTCTTCTATACTTACCCGGTTCAGCTCATCCAGCTTTAATTTCTGCATGTGGCAAAAATAAGATTAAATCCTTGCCAGCCCAATTAAATTTCTGAAGCACCGTTGCCAATCTCGCTGATATAGATGGCCGCAGGATAGCCGATGCGTTCCACATAGTAATCGGTCAGTTGTTTCGCGAAGTCTTCCTCCTGGCCTTTTTTGAGTAGGGCAATGGCGCAGCCACCAAAGCCGGCACCTGTCATACGCGCGCCAATCACATGCTCATAATCAGCACAAAAATCAACTACCGTATCCAGTTCCTCACCTGTGACCTCATAAAGGTCTTTAAGAGATTGATGAGAAGCATACATTAATCTGCCAAATTCCTGCAACTCACCTGCATTTAAAGCTTTCGCAGCCAGGTTTACCCGATCATTTTCTTTAATCACATGAGTTGCACGTTTTAAAACGGTTTGATCGGTGATCAGGTGGCTATGTAGTGCAAACTTATCGGCATTGAGTTCACATAGATTGTGAAGGGTAATTTCCTTGTTCAGATCGGCCAGCGCAGTCTGACACTCGGCTACACGCTCATTGTATTTGCTTTCTGCAAGCTTACGGGGCTTATTGGTGTTGATGATAGCAAGCGAATACTCACCTAGGTTGCAATCTACAATCTTATATTTAAGTGTGTCACAGTTGAGGACGATGGCTTTGTCCGTTTCACCAAAAGCTACGGCAAACTGATCCATAATCCCGCAGTTCACGCCGATAAATTCATTTTCTACCTTTTGCGCAAGCAAAGGGATCTGAATTTTCTCCAGTCCTAAATTGAAATAATCATTAAGGGCATAAGCCATCGCTACTTCAATAGATGCTGATGAAGAAAGCCCGGAGCCTATTGGTATATTGCCAAAAAACAACATATCCAGGCCGGTAGGAATTTTATGATCTTTCAGTAATTCATTAAAAACGCCTAAGGGATAGTTAAACCATTCTGGACCGGTCTTCTGATAAGAAGGTTTTAACTCAAAAGCAGCCTCTTCCGGAAAATTGAGGCTTTTAAAACGGATCACATTGTCGTTATTCGGGCTAAGCAATAACCAGGTACCCAGGGTGACGGCACAAGGCATGACCAGTCCGCCGTTGTAATCAATATGTTCACCGATCAGGTTAACCCTTCCAGGCGTAAAATATGTTTTCTCTGCTTCCCGACCATATGTCTCCAAAAATTTGCTCTTTAATTCTGCGTTCATTGTAAAAGTTTAAATTTAGTTCTAGTTTAGCAAAGTATTGACCGCTCAGTAAACGTTATATCTTTACTAAGGAGGCTAATATACAATGATTAGTGTAAATAGTACACTAATAGAGCAAAATTTACTATAAACAAAGTGTAAAAATAAAATAGAAATCATATGAAAGTCAACCACATCTATACTGGTAAATTTATAGAAGGAAAAGAGATTATCGGCATTGAACTGACCAACAGGCGGGGTACCTATGTGAAAATCTATAATTATGGGGCCATTATCAGTTCTTTTGTCGTAGTCAATGCGCATGGCGAAAAACAGGATATTGTAATGGGTTTTGATGATATTGATGGATATTTAAATGAAGACTATCTGGCTGATTATCCTTATTTTGGAGCGATCATAGGCCGCTATGCCAATAGGATTGGCGACGCACAGTTTAACCTGGATGGCAAATCTTATCAACTGGCCAAAAATGCCGGGCCCGACACTTTGCACGGCGGAACTACAGGATTTGATAAGAAAGTTTTTGATGTGCTGCCTACAATTGACTCTAGTGTTACATTGCGTTACATCAGTCCGGCCGGTGAAGAGAATTTTCCAGGTAATGTAGCTGTAGAGGTTACATTTAAGCTTTCTGACGACGATCATATGCCCGATGATGAATTAACGCTGGATATTAAGGCTACCAGTGATGCTGCCACACCTGTTAATCTGACCCATCATGGCTATTTCAACCTTTCCCCGGATGGAGGGAGCATCGCACAACATATACATCGAATTCCGGCCAGCCATACCCTCGAACAGGATAGTAATTATGTGGTTACAGGGAATTTGCTTCCTGTAACCGGTACGCCATTGGATTTTCAAGTTGCCAAACCAATAGGACAGGATTGGAACCCGGAAGAGGGGTATGACCAGACTTTCGTGTTGGACAAACAATATGGTGAATTGACTTTGGCATCAGAGACGTTTGAGCCAAAGAGCGGCCTGACTTTGGAAATATCCACTACGGATCCCGTTGCCCATTTTTATACAGCTAAATACACCAATGTAAGAAAAGGAAAGGACGGGAAGAACTATCAGCCTTTTGAAGCTTTCTGTATAGAGACCCAGCATCATCCCAATGCGATCAATATTCCTGAATTTCCTAATACAGTTTTAAGACCGGGTGAGATTTATAGTCAAACGACTATTTATAGAATAATCAACAGAAGGAAGTGGTAGTTAGGTATATTGATTGATGGCTAAATTACCATTCTCTTTTTATCAAAGTTTGGATGTCAATGATTTGGCCGTACAGTTGCTGGGCAAAAAAATATTTACCTGCATCGACGGAGAGCTCGCCAGCGGCATCATTGTCGAGACCGAAGCCTATAAAGGAATTGAAGACAAAGCTTCTCATGCGTATGGCGGCCGTTTTACCAGCAGGACCCAGACCATGTACGAAGCAGGTGGATTGTCTTATGTATATCTTTGTTATGGCATCCACTATTTATTTAATGTAGTTACCGCAGTAAAAGGTATTCCCCATGCGGTTTTGATTCGGGGTATTGAGCCGGTAGACGGGTTGGATGTGATGTTGCAAAGAAGAGGGATGCCGTTATTAAAACCGAATCTTACCGCAGGCCCAGGCGCTCTGGCTAAAGCTTTAGGCATCAATAAAGAATTGAATGGCAAAGATCTTACCGGGGAACAGATTTGGCTGGAGGAAGGCATGCCACCTTTAGAGTCCAGGGAAATCGTTGCCAGTCCGCGGGTGGGTGTAGCGTATGCAGAAGATCATGCGCTATTGCCCTGGAGATATTATATAAAAGGGAATAAATTCGTGAGTAAGCCAAACAGCTAAAACAAATGTTCTTCTGGCCGTGTTAATGATATGAATCAAAAATGACGTTTTACGTCTCTATTATTTATAAAACCTCACACCATGAAAAACGAAAAAAATATAGAAATTCTTAAAAATATGATCGAAGATGTCCGCATCTGTATGCTGACTACTCTATCTGATAAAGATGAGTTCTCAAGTCGCCCCATGGCGACAGCGAAAGTTGAGGACGATGGTAGTATATGGTTCTTTAGCAATGAATATTCGCTTAAGTCTAAGGAGATTTCTAAAAATAATCAAGTTACATTGGGATACAGCAATCCTTCAAATAATACTTATTTGTATGTGAATGGTAAGGCGGCCCTGGTAGAAGATCAGGCAAGAAAAGAAGCTTATTTTTCTCCGGCAGTAAAAGCCTGGTTTCCTGAAGGCGTAGATGACCCCCGGTTGATTTTGATTAAAGTTGATCCTACAGTCGCGGAATATTGGGATAGCAGTTCTTCTAAGATGGTCATTGCTTTCAATATGCTGAAAGCCATTGTAAGCGGCGATCAATATGATGAAGGAAAGCATGAAAAAATCAAATTTTAAATTCTTGTAAAAGATCAAATTGATAGTCTTCGTTTGGCAGTATTGATAAAAAAAAGGCAGGTGATGTATTTTATCTGCCTTTTTTATGGATATTTGAAACGATGATTTTTGAAAATACTTTGTCTTATGCGCAGCAACTTGATCAACAGGATAGCTTGCGTAATTTTAGATCTGAATTCTTATTCCCCAGGCAAAATGGAACTCCATTTATCTATTTGTGTGGCAATTCCTTAGGGCTTCAACCTAAATCAGCACGAAAGGTATTGGAGGAACAGTTGAACAATTGGGAAAATCTTGCTGTGGAAGGTTGGTTTGAGGGAGAAAGCCCCTGGATGTTTTATCATAAAGAATTGAAAAAGCTGATAGCACCGATTGTTGGGGCTAAGCCAGAGGAGGTTTGTCCGATGAACACGCTGACAGTTAATCTGCATTTGCTGATGGTAAGTTTTTACAGGCCTTCTTCCAAACGTTTTAAGATCATTATGGAGGCCGGTGCGTTTCCATCTGACCAATATGCTATAGAAAGCCAGGTACGATTTCACGGTTTTGATCCTAAAGAAGTCATTATTGAAGTCGCTCCGAGAGCAGGTGAGTATACCTTACATAACGAAGATATTATCGAAGCGATCCGATCTGACGGAGCGGAGATTGCGCTCGTATTATTTGGTGGGGTCAACTATTTTACCGGGCAATATTACAATATAGAAGCCATTACAAAAGCAGGGCATGATGTTGGCGCGATTGTCGGTTTCGACCTTGCTCACGCTGCTGGAAATGTACCCTTAAGATTGCACGACTGGGATGTCGATTTTGCTTGTTGGTGCTCCTATAAATATCAAAATTCTGGTCCTGGTGGCATCAGTGCGATCTTTGTTCATGAAAAGCATTTCGGGGACAGTCAAATGAACCGGTTTGCGGGATGGTGGGGATATCGGGAATCGGAAAGGTTTAAGATGGAAAAAGGCTTTATGCCAGAACAAAGTGCAGATGGCTGGCAGGTTAGTTGCACACAGGTGATACCCATGGCCTTACATCACGCCTCACTTCAAATATTTGAAAAAGCAGGTTATATAGAGCCTTTAAGGTCTAAAAGTATCAATTTAACAAATTACCTTTATTTCATTATTAATGAAGTAAATAGTTTGTTAAACAAAGCTCAATATAAAATCATTACGCCAGAAAAATCAGAAGATCGGGGTGCCCAGCTATCCATTATAGCCCAAGAAAAAGGCGCGGAAATTTTTAAAAAGCTGGTGGCAGCCAATGTACTCGGTGATTGGAGAGAACCAAATGTGATCCGCCTTAGTCCGGTGCCACTATACAACTCATTCGAAGATGTATTTCGTACCGGAGAATTACTTTTAAAAATTAGCAAGGAGATTATCCATGATTAATTACAATCCAAAAGACTGGTTTACCTTTATATTTCACATTCATAAAGCCGATACCTTTAGAAAATTGTGGCCCCTCATGCTGAGTGTTTCTATTTTTTCTGGAGCTATAGCTTTTGCTGAGTTAAATTACCTCAAGTTGTCTGATACCGTTTATGTTAAAAATATAGGTATGATGCATAGCCTGCTTGGTTTTGTGATTTCTATGTTGCTTGTGTTCCGGACGAATACCTCATACGACCGTTGGTGGGACGGACGCAAACTACTTGGTGCGTTAACCAATGTGAGCCGAAATTTCGCAATGAAGATCAAGGCTTTAAAGCTGGAAAAAGAAGATATTGAATTTTTTGACTATGCCATTCCAAAATTTGCTTTCGCTTTGAAGGATCATCTACGTGAGAAGCAATATTTTGGTAAGAACGCATTTTTGATTGAAATAGAGGCTGGTAAGCACATCCCAAATCAGGTGGCGACAAATATATTTTCCAGAATCTTTGAATTGCAGCGAAATGGCAAAATCTCCCATGAACAGCTGATTATATTGAACAGCGACGTACAACAGTTTACAGAGATTTGCGGTGGGTGTGAAAGGATCAGGAATACACCTATTCCTTATTCTTATAGTGCATTCATTAAGAAATTTATTTTTATCTATGTCATTACACTGCCTTTTGGCTGGGTGTTTAGTTTAGGTTATTTTGTCATCCCGATTGTACCCTTCATTTTATATGTATTGGCCAGTTTAGAGCTTATTGCTGAAGAGATTGAAAATCCTTTTGGAGAGGACGCCAATGATTTGCCGGTCGATCAGATCTGCGACAATATTGAGAAGCATGTGGGAGAGATCCTGAATTAAGGAATTATGAAAGTAGTTATTGCAGAGAAGCCGTCGGTAGCAAGGGAGCTGGCCAAAGTATTTGGTGCGACTGCCAAAAAAGATGGCTATATAGAAGGGAAGGGCTATTCATTTACCTGGGCATTCGGGCATTTGCTTCAACTGGCGCCGCCCCAGGATTACGGGTTTATCGGTTGGCGTAAGCAACATTTGCCAATGTTGCCTCAAAAGTTTAAACTGGCCATCAGGAAAATCAAGACCAAGGACGGTCTGGTGGAAGATCCTGGTGTCAGGAAGCAACTGGATATCATTAAAAAGTTATTCGATGAGGCGACCGAGATTATCGTAGCAACGGATGCCGGGAGGGAAGGTGAGCTCATTTTTCGCTACATCTATTATTTTCTAAAATGTAAAAAGCCGTTTAAGCGGTTGTGGATTTCTTCCCAGACAGACGAAGCGATTAAAGACGGCTTTAGAAACCTGAAGCCAGGTGCCGATTACGACACACTTTTTAATTCTGCCCATTGCCGGTCTGAATCTGACTGGCTGGTAGGGATGAATGCGACACAGGCATTGAGTATTTCGGCTGGAAACCGTACTGTGTTGTCTCTGGGCAGGGTACAAACCCCAACCCTGGCCATGATTTGTTCCCGCTATCTGGAGGTTAAGAATTTTGTGCCGCAAACTTATTATCAACTGGCCATACAGGTGGATAAAG
>Ga0160464_100183_pt1 | contig 64357 bp, 49 predicted proteins | sample HID1971I_E11MG_FD_108275 | JGI IMG/M metagenome (GOLD analysis project Ga0160464, IMG submission 108275) | Enriched millipede-associated microbial communities from UW Madison campus, WI, USA - HID1971I_E11 MG | ecosystem: Host-associated > Arthropoda: Insects > Digestive system > Unclassified ... | reverse complement strand
CGGACAAGTCTATTATAAACCTGCCAAGCTGCGGTTGTCGAACGGAGAAGCTTTCGACGGGGATTACTGTGTCAACAAATTCAGGATCCTGCGTACCGAGGCCAAGCACGATGATGTGTATTATGGGCAATATCCTTTGCTGAGGCTGGGGGATATTATGCTCCTGCGTGCGGAAGCCGTGGGGCACCTGAACGGTGATGAAGCGGGGCGGGAGGTTTTGAAGAGCCTGCGCACACGGGCGCTGATCAAGTCGCAGACAACGGATGTGAACCGCCTGCAAATGGCCTACCGCAAGTCGGACTTTATAGAAGAACTGCTGGATGAGCGGTCGAGAGAGCTGTGCTTTGAGCAGCAGCGTAAGTTCGACCTGGTCCGCTTCAACCGCTATGCCTCGACCATTAAGTCGATCTCTACCACGCGGGGCGTCTGGAACCGCAATGCGGCGATCCAGCTGGTCGACAATATTACCGATGCCAAGATCTGGAGCCCGGTCCCTGAGGAAGATGAGATCATCAATCCGAACCTGAAACCAAATAATCCCGGTTATTAATTAGAATTAACGATTTAGACTATGTTTAGGAATTTTATATATGCCATTTTTAGTTTCTTACTGCTGGTGTTCTCGGTGACGCAGTCCTCCTGTCAGGGCAAGAAAGACCCTGTACCCGAAGTGCCGGGAAATAAAGCAGCGGTGAAGGTGGGCGCCTGGTATTTTGGCGGCTGGAGCTTCCCCGCCGATCAAAACGGACATACATTTCACATCAGTCCGACACTGACCACCACCTTTTCAGACCGGGAGCCGGTATGGGGCTGGCGGGAAGACAAAGCGGGGGTGATGACCGAGCAGATTAATTATGCGGCAGACAATGGTCTTTCCTTTTGGGGTTTCTGCTGGTACGACAATACGCTGGTAGATGATGCAAAAACGATGGACAACCTCAACAATGCGCTGGACTTGTTCCTGAAGGCACCGAATAAAAACCGCCTGGATTTTTGTCTGATGTCCTGTTTTCCGGTGTCTCCGGTCAACTGGGAAAAGATCTGTGACCGTACAGTGCCTTATTTTAAGGAGGGCAATTACCTGAAAGTGGAGGGAAAGCCGGTCATGGTATTTTTCAATACGGACGAAGTGATCTCGGGCATGAACGGAATCGCCAATACAAAGGCTGCGTTGCAGTTGTACCGTAAAAAAGCACGTGAAGCCGGAGCGGGCGAGATCCTGATCGGGGCGAGGACCGCAACGAGGCCATCAGACCCAACCTACCAAAACAAGTACGTGGAATGCGGTTTCGACTTCCTGACCACATACAACAATGCAGACGACGGCAGGAGCAATGCCGGGGCCAATGATTATTCCCGCCTGCTGGAAGGGGACAAGAAATCCTGGAACGGCATCTCGGCCCATAGCGCATTGCCTTTTGTACCTGTGGTGGGTACGGGCTACGACATGCGCCCCTGGGCGCTGGACCATCCCAATCAGCCGGCTTCCGATTTTTGGTATACCGGTATGACCCCGCAGAAGATCGCGGAGCACCTTCGTGCGGGTATGCAGTGGGTGAAGGCCAACCCTAAAAAGGTGCCGGGCAACCTGCTGTTTCTATATGCATGGAATGAGAACGGCGAAGGCGCCTGGCTGACCCCGACGAAGTCGGAAGGTGCGGCACGTTTGAATGCCATTAAGCAAGTGATCCAGGATGAAAACAAATAAACAGAAGGAGATGAACATAAAAATATTTGTGACGGTACTGTGCCTGTTTTCCCTGCATGCGGTGGCGCAGCGCGGGGCAGTTGAGCGGGTGGTGCTGAAAGGCCACCTGGGCGAAAAGATAGATGCCTGCATGACGCACAATGTGATGGGTCAGGATGTGGACCATCTGATCACACCTTTCAAACAAAAGACGGAAACTGAACGCTGGCAGAGTGAGTTTTTGGGCAAATGGATGCTCGGCGCCTGCAAGGCTTACCAGTATAAAAAAGATCCGGAGCTGTTGAAGAAGATCAGCTATGCAGCCAGTGAACTGATCAAAACACAACTGCCCAATGGCTATATCGGCAACTATTCGGAAGCCGCACAGCTGGCGCAATGGGACGTTTGGGGCAGGAAATACTGCCTTCTTGCCCTGCAGGCCTATTATGAGATCAGCGGGGACCCAAAGGTGATCCCTGCATGCAGGAAACTGGCCGATCACCTGCTGACGCAGGTGGGGCCGGGTGCGGCCGACATTATCCGCATCGGCAATTACAAAGGCATGGCTGCGGGCTCGATCCTGGAGCCTATCATGTTCCTGTACAAGCATACCAAAGATCTGCGTTATTTGGACTTTGCCAAATATATCGTCGGGCAATGGGAAACAGCGGAGGGGCCGCAGCTGATCGGACATGCCATTGCGGGCACACCGGTGGCCAAAAGGTTCTGGCCTTTTCCTAAAGCAAGGGAATGGGCTTTGGGCGGACATAAATCTTATGAGATGATGTCCTGCTATGTGGGGCTGCTGGAACTGTACAAAGTGACGGGCAACGCCACTTATCTCTCCGCGGTCGAGATGACGGCGGAAGACATCATGCGCAATGAGATCAATGTGGTGGGTGGTGCGAGTTCGACCGAATGCTGGTTTGAAGGGGCGAAGCACCAGGCTACGCCTTCCTTTTTATCGATGGAAACCTGCGTGACCTTCACCTGGATGCAACTGTGTGAGCGGTTGCTGGACATTACGGGGAAGGTGAAATATGCCGATCAGATCGAAAATACGGCATACAATGCGTTGCAGGCCGCTGCGCGGGAAGGCAATATGATGCTGGCCTCGTATGTGCCCCTGGAAGGGTTCAGAAGGGATGGCGAGCGGCAATGTGGCATGGACATCAATTGCTGTAAAGCCAATGGCCCCAGGGCCTTTACGCTGCTGCCGGAATTTGCTTTCGGCACTGCGGGCAGCAGGTTGACGGTCAATCTATATACCGAATCAGAAGCCAGGCTGCTTGTTGGCAGAAACCCGGTATCGCTGTCGGTGCATACGGATTATCCGGTTGCCGAAGGCATCAGCATTCAGGTGGATCCGGACAAGGAAAGTGAGTTTGAACTGGCCTTAAGGATTCCGGCCTGGAGCAAGAAAAATAGTGTATTGGTCAACGGAGAGGCAGTGAAAGCTTCCATACTGCCGGGCGCATATGTGGTGCTCAACAGGAAATGGAAGAAAGGTGACCGGGTGGAACTGAACCTGGACCTGCGCGGCAGAATGCTGGTGCTGGACCATCATATGGCCATTTTGCGGGGACCGGTGGTGCTGGCGCGTGACAGCCGTTTTAAGGATGGTTTTGTGGATGAAACGATGGCCATCGAACACGACAAGGACAACTATGTGCCGCTGGTGGCCATGACCAACAAACCTGCTTTTGCCTGGATGGCCTTTACGGCCAATGCCCTGACCAGCATCTACAATGGCGATAAAGAATCTTTCCGCAAGGTGCATCTGACGGACTTCGGTTCGGCAGGCAACAGCTGGAACGAGGAGGAACGCTATAAGGTATGGCTCACCGAAACAATAGAAACGGCCGACCGGGGTACCTGGTGGTAGTTTAGATTTAAGTTTAACGGATTAATATCAATCAAATATGACCTATATAAAGATGTTGATGGGCGCACTGATCATGACGCTCTTCGTCGCCGCTGCCTGTGTGAAGGCGAAGCCGGTAGAAAAGGGGGAAACAAGCTCCGCAAAAAAGATAAAAAGAATAGCGATACTGGGCAACAGCATCGTGGCCCATCCTGTAAAGGCAGAGATTGGCTGGAACTGGGACTGGGGCATGGCGGCTTCAGCGCGGGATAGCGATTTTGTACACCTGCTGATCGCCAGGGTCCACCAGATCGATCCTGCGGTGGAGGTGCAGTATGGCAGTATAGCAACTTTCGAACAAGACTACGAGCAGTACGATTTCGCGCAGCTCGCAAAGTATAAAAATGCCGACCTGATCATCATTAAGATCTCTGAAAATGTGGATGCGCAGACCGCAGAAAAGCGGGGTTTTATCGGGTATTACGACAAGCTGCTGAACTACCTCAATGCAGGCAAGAAGAGCCAGGTCATTATTTCTGATGGTTTCTGGCCGAGTCCGGTCAACGATCAGATCAAAGCGTTTGCTGGGAGCAAGAATTATCCCTTTGTGAGCCTGTACGACCTGTACCGCGACGACCCCCTGAATTCTGCAAAAGGTAAATTTGCCCATGAAGGGGTATCCAATCATCCTTCCGATCAGGGCATGCGCAATATTGCCACACGCATTTGGGCGCGCATGGCGCCCTACTTTCCAACCAACAAATGATTCTCATAAAAGCTTAACAAGATGAAAACACATATAAAAGGAAAATACCTGATGGGTTGCGTAGCTGCGGTGCTGCTGCTTCTTCAGACTGCCTGTAAGAAAGCGAAAGAACCGGAAACCGTTTATACCGTTACCGTGATATCAAACGGGGGGACCAATATCGCACCGATCAAGGTGCTGAGCGGGGAGAAATTGCCTAAAAATAAGCTGTATCCCAATCCTATTGTCAGCGATGGGGGGACTTTTATCAGCTGGTATGAAGATGCGGATTATGTAAAGGAGTTCGATTTCGATGCCCCGGTCACGAAAGACATGACCATTCATGCCAAATGGTTTTACAATACCTTTAAGGTCAGCTATGCGATGAACGGTGCCCCGGCCCGGCCGGAAAAGGAGATTGTGCAGGGGCGTAAGCTGACGTTTGAGCGGCCGGTTTATGATGGGTTTGTGTTTGTGAACTGGTTTGAAGATGCTGGTTTTACCAAGCCCTTTAATTTTAATCAGCCCGTGAATGCCGATGTGACCCTATATGCCCGTTGGGTGGCACCTTCACCAGCCAGCTGGTTTAGTATTGATGCCAATGGGGTGCTGGTGGGTTGTTCAGCTCCCGCTGGAACGGCAGTGGTGGTGGTTCCGGAGGGGGTCAAAGTCATTCCGGCCTGGTTTGTACTGGCCAATGGACTAAATGAGCCCGGCAAGCCCGGCTTCCCTACGGGAAAGAATATTGCGGAGTTTATTTTGCCGGAGTCATTAGAAAGTATTGGCGAAGGTGCATTTAAATATGCGGCGATCACATCGATCACCATTCCATCTAAGGTAAAGGTACTGGAGCCGGTCAGCTTTGAGGGTTGTGGTAAGTTGAGGAGTTTCAATTTTGCGGCCAATAGCATGATGGAACGGTTGAAAGGTAATGATGGCAACAACCCGGTCATTGAAGCGCCGCTGCTGGAGTCTATTTCTTTTCCGCCATCGACCAAGCTGATCGGGAAATATACGATGAACGGCTGTACAGGTTTGAAACTGATGACCCTTGAGCGTTCGGAAAGCCCGGTTATATTCGATAGCTTTTTGCCGGGCGGGGGGGTATGGTTGTTCGGGGGTTACTTCCCTCAGAAAATCCGGATGCCTTCTGCTATTGTGGATTCATTTGTTTCTGAAATGCGTAAGGTGATGCAGGATTATGAATTTGACAAGATGAAGGGTACGATAGAGGGGTATTAACTTTCTGTCATTCTTTATGAGCCGATTAAATTTGCTAATCGGCTCATAATTTGCCAATATTTGAGCCGAAAAATTAAATTAATTTGCTCATGAGCTATAGGTAATAAGCTAACCTAGCACCGTGCAGCTATAATTTTCTTCAGGAAGTAGGATAAGTTGTATGCAAAAATAACATAGCCGACAAAGATGATAAAGCCGGGCTGCAGGGCCGTATAATTGACCGTGGCCGTGGCAAGAAACTCGTTTTTAAGGTTCAGGTCGCTCAGCTGGCTCTTCAGGATGCCGTTCAGTCCGATATAGGTCATCCCAATACCCACCACCATGACGTCTGCCATGTCCCATTTGCCGGAGTCAAATGCGAGGTACCTGGTCACACCGTTTTCAGCTATTATAGGCTTGCACAGCAGGTGTAAACCCCTGGCCGTCATCCTGAGGATAGGCAGGATGATCACAAACAGAATGATTAGGGCCCCTACGGTAATGGAATCCGGTTTTGGCTGCCGGATCAATATCTCTGCAATCCCGAAAATGCTTTTGCTTTGAAAAAAGAGGACCTGGTTATGGAAAGTCAGTTTTTCGCCCATCAAAAAGATTTCCAGTGTACTCAGTCGGGCATCGACCTCGATGATGGATACGGTCACGCCAACCACCAGCAGGGCCAGGGCAAAGAGCAGCGACATGACGAACAAGCTGGTATGGAGGTGTGTTTTATTTCTCAGGACCAGCCAGACCAATAGCGTAAAAGCCACACAGCCCAGCATGGCATAAGCATAATTATAGGTGACTTTTCTGCTGTATTGCAGGCGGGTCTCCAGTTGTCTGTTAAAGGCCGGGGCATCCTTTACGCCATATTTTTTGAACATGTGCGCTGTGGTTTTCTGGTAGGCGGTGCCGGTACTGTCGTAGGTTTGTTCGGCCAGTTCCTCAAACTTGCTGGTCGCAATGTTCTTTAGCTTTTTGGTGGCTTTGGGGCTGTTGAGCCTGGTCATGATGGTTTTCGCAAAAGAGGGTACCTGTGCGTGCAGTTCCTCAGGCTCTACAAACTGTTTGAATGCGAATTTCTTCAGTTTGCCGCCAATGCCCTTTTGTGGCTTATTGAACTCTTTCACCACCTGGTCTACCATGCCGTGAAGCTGTTTCTCCACCTGCTTGCGCATGGCGCGCTTCTGCTCGTCGGTGACTTTAAAATCTTTTATTTTTTCGGTGATGATGCCCGCTATCTTATCTCGCCAGAGGTCTATAGAAAATACGCCAAAGGTAATGTTGTTGAACATCGCATAGTCTTCTTTTAGCCGTTCCTGCTCGCTGGAGAGCTTCTTCAGCTGGTACCCGCAATAGCATTCTGCAGCCAGTACTATACCGAGGCCCAGTATCAGCAGAATATTTGCAAGGATCGCTTTTTTTGCAGGTTGGTTCATCAGGATTTAGTTTGAGTCGTGAGGGCTGATAAATTTCAGGATTGTAGAGAGCACCAGTCCAAAAAGTACAAATGCGATAAATATAATATAGCCCGGTTGCAGGGCGGTGTTGTGGGTCGAGATCAGGGTGAGCGAGTCGGCCGGGATATTGAGCCCCTTGAGTTGTGTTTCTAAGAGACCATTCAACCCTATGTATGCCATGAGGATGCCGATGACCAATACATCGGCCATGCTCCACTTGCCCGACTGGAAAGCAAAGTATTTGATGACCCTGTTTTCGGCCAGGCTCTTTCTACCCAGGAGGTGGATGCCTGTAGAGCTCAGTTTCAATATCGGAAACAGGATGCTGAAGATCAGTAACAATACACCGACCCCTATGGAATCAATACCTGATCCACCGATGAGAATGCCCACCACATCGAGGATGCTCTTGCTCTGGAAAAACAGCACCTGGTCGCGGAAGGTGATGTCCTGGCCCAGCAGCATAAAATTGACCTCGCTGATGCGCGCATCTACTTCGATCATGGATGCAGTAAGGCCTACACTGAGTAAAACGAAGGCGAAGATGAGGGAAAGGATGAACAGTGTAGCGTGCAGGGCTTTGCGTTTTCTGAAGGTCCACCATGCCAGCAGGAACACGATGATGCCACAAAGCATGGCGATGCTGTAGGTATACGTAGCGCCTTCTATTTTTTTGAGTCCGGATTTGATTTTGCTGTTGAAACCTTCCCGGCTGGATACGCCGTATCTGCTATACACGGCACCGATTTTTTTGGCGTTGGCTGTGAGGGTACTGTCTATGAACGCTGTCTCTTCTAACTGCTGGAGTTTGTCGAGCGCCATAGAGCCCAGCTGCTTTTTAGCGCTGGGATTGTCGACCTTGTTCATGATGGTCCTGGCAATGCCGGGTACCTTTTTTTTAATGGTATCGACCTCTACAAAGTTTTTCACTGCAAACTTAACCAGTTTGCCCCTGATGGATTTCTTTTTTGGTTTGGTCATTAGGGCCTCGGCCTTATCAATCAGGGCATAAATTACCCCTTCAATTTCTTTTTGCAGCTCTCTTTTCTGTTTGGGGGTAATGTCGAGCCTTTTGGACTGCAGGGTGATGATGCTTTCTATCTTGCCCTGCCATTGTTCCATAGAAAACAGGCCCAGCATGATGTTGTTCATCTCAGCATAGTCGTGCTTTAAGACCTCTTGCTCTTCCGAAAGCTGGTGGAGGCGGTATCCAAAAAATCCCTGGGCGATCAGCAAGATGGATAAGCCCAGGATCAGTAAGATCTTAGGAATGGATATTCCCTTGCGGGGAGAGGTTGCTTGCTTTTCTGTCAATTTGTATCCGTTTGAAAATTACATCAATAACAAGCATACGTTTAGTTTGTTTGGCAGGTCACTGTTTACCCCATTTTGCCTCAAGGAAATCAATCGTTCCACTGATCATTTCCTTAAGTACTACTGTATCGATGTCAGCCAGTTTTTTTATATAAATACATCCTTTTCCCATAGTGAATTTTCCCAACTGCTTGAGCAGTTCTTCCTGACCTGGGGCACCGCTATATACATATAGGGAGATGGCGGCCTTTCGCGGTGAAAATCCCACTAAAGGCCAATCGCCTTCCTGCCTGCTCTTTTCAGATTTATAATGATAAAGACCGAAGCCAATGATCGATGGTCCCCACATTTTAGGTTCATAGCCTGTATGTTCTTTCATCAATTTTAGCAGCTCGAAACCGTCCTGCTTTTTCTGCGGTGTAGCCGCAAAAGCATTAATGAAATCTTCGACGCTGAGGTCTGTTTGAGTTGTTTTAATGGTCATGTGCTATATTATTTGTGAAGTTAACGTGACACAGGATATTGATCAGCTTGCCGAAGGGATCACGGGTGTAAAATCGTTTTACTCCCCAAGGCTCAACTACGGGGCCGTATTCGATGGCAAATCCAGCTTCTTTTGTGCGTTTTAACGTTTCTTCGAAATCATCTACTTCAATCGACAGATCTGGCACTAATGTTCCTGATCCGCCTTCAGAAGCAAAGCTGATCTGCACATTCATTTTCCGATTTTCAAGTCCATAGGTTGCAATCCAGCCATGATCCATTAAGGGATCCAGCCCCAGGACATTTTTATAAAAGGCTTCGGCTTTAGCGATGTCTTTTGTATGAATATTAGCAACAATTCTTTTGACCATAAAACTAAGATAGCAATAATTGGAATAAAAGGTAAAGAGAGCATTATTGTTGTTTTTTATGTAGCTTTAATTACGATTCCGTTTGAAAACGCTACGCTCCCCCAGTTTCTTTTAGATGTATCCTGGTATACAAGATTAATGCAACAACATTCCTAGGGTAACAATTCTCAAATATTGTTGATATAGAAGAAATAACCAATTTTTAAACCAAATAATAATGAAAATAATTTCTACAATGTTAATTTGCTTTTGTGGCATCTGCGCAAATGCACAAACTACAGGCGCACCAGTTGGCCGTGACATCTCCTTGAGTATTGGTGGTGGCCTGACCAGCCCCGGTAATTCATTTAAAAGTTCTGCAAACCTGGGCAACTTAACCAATTTTAATGTCGGTCTTTATGCCTCCCTATTCGGCAGTGGAAGTGTGGCTGGTATAGCGGGCGGGGCGGTAGCGGGCCGAAGCTTTGGAATCAATGTGAGCGGCGAATATTTGAGTGGCAATAAGGCCTATGATCTCGATGCATATACACCGTTTAATGTAACAGGCCAGACAGGTGCTCCGACACTTGCTGCAAAAGGATCTGGCAGTCCTAAGCAACAGGGGTTTAAATTTGAAGCTGGTGCACAGGCTAATTTTGCTTTCGGTAAGGTGACCCTCTCCCCAATTTTAAACGCAGCGTACCTGAGTTTTAAACAAAATGCTTTTTCGGTAACTCAAACCAGTTCGGCCAACGGCAGGACGTCCGACTATAATTTATACAGCCAGGAGGAGACTAAAACCAATGGTTTTGCATTGGTGCCCAAACTGCGGGTCGGCTATGCAATAGGTAAATTTGGTTTCTATGCAGAAGGCAATTATACTGCCGGGCCAACGGTAACCAATCAGACATCGATGTTTAAACCACAAGGTGAAGCGCAAAAAGACGGCAGTTACAGCATAGACCAAATGATGTCGGGCAGCAATTCAGCGCAAGCCAGAAGCAACAAATTCAGTAGCGTTGGGGTCAATGTTGGCATTAGTTTCTACCTGGCAAAAAAGGGATACGACTACTACAAAGCACATAGTGACATGGGGTCAGCTAGGCTTATAAAAGCTGATGCGGGCGTTAACTCAAGTCCGGCTGAGGCTGACAAAATCAGGGAAAGATATTTAAACAATTTGTTTAGAACCGAAAATGGCATCGCCGTATTGAAGCCGGAATTATTTAAGGAAGTGCGTTCGGAAAGCGATTGGAAAGGCAGAAAGGTAGCCATCACTAAAGGCGGGAAATCTTATGTTTTCTTAGGCGATCAGGATGAATTGGTCCGGGTAATCACTACACCAACCAACCGGGTAAAAGAATGTACCGATTGTACCACGAGAACCTGTAATGGTGTCGTTTATGATTGCACCTGTGTAAACGGCTTTTGCATGTGTGTGCTTTGTGTGGAAATTACAAAATTAACGCCGGCGGCTGAAAGAGTTGTAACGCCAACAGGAACTGAAGGACAGCCAACGATCCAAAATAAAGGCATCAATGAAGCAGGCATGCCCGCACCGGCACCTACTAAGGGAAAAGGCAAGAAAAATAAAAGTTAAGTAAATTGTATGTCCGGGGAAACTGAAATTATTTCTTTTTCCCTGCTGGCAGGCATTCTTTGGTGGCCACGACCTTTTTTAGCAACTCCTTTGCAGAAGATTCAACGGATTCCACTAGGTATAGATCGGAGCCATTGACGGCAACGAGATAGTTACTTTTTCCGGCGACGACATTGATCTTTAAAGGTCTGGATTTGGTATGACTGGCAAGACCTGTATTCTGTATAGAAACGGTATGCTCGCCAGGGCTCAGGCTATGTTGTGAATACCGTTTGTTCTTCAAATGACAGACCAACTGATCGTCAATAAAAACTTTATAAGGGACTAAAGTGCCGTTGTTATCGGTAGAGCGGATGAAATAAACCTGGCCGGGATCCTGGCCTTTAAAGGCACTGAACAGGCAGCTGACAAGGATGGCGATAAATACGGTGCTGAAGATTTTGAGTTTCATAATTCAGGGGGTTGTTGTATACTAAAGTTAGTATACTGTATCTGCATTTAAAAAAATAATTTTAACTTTATTTGAATAACAAAGGTTCATCCCCTATGAAAAAACAACTTTTACTTCTTGTCTTCCTTAATCTGACCGGGCTGATGTGTTTCTCACAAAAATCCGTGGTACTGGAAGCCTTCGCCAAACATGGGATAGATCCGAATATCCTGGAGCCTCAAGCCAAGCAACGGCAGGAAAACTACGCGTTTGATTTTAAGTATACATCGATAGCAGGAAATAAAGAGACCGTTACTTTGGCCAGTTTTGATCCCTCTAAGCCTGAAGCGGAACGTTGGACGGTTATCTCAGTGAAGGGCAAAACGCCAAGTGCGTCTGAGATCAGCACCTTCCGTAAAAATCACAGCAAAGCCCAGCCTGTGGCCGGACAGGTGAGCGACAGCACCTATCTTATAGAAAAGTTAACGCCTGAGTTTTTAGTGATCAGTTATAAAAATGACCCCGCTTCTTTACCAACTGAAGCTTCATTTATGAAAGATTGCAGGCTCCATATGACGATTAACCTTAAAACAAAAAGAATGGAACAACTCCAGTCCTTAAACGAAAAGCCACTGAAAATAAAGATCTTCAATGCAGAAAAAATGGACCTGGTGGTCAAATTTACGTATAATAAAGCAGAAAAACGGTACTTTACCGAGAGTGAAGACCTAAACCTGATGGTCAAGTTTTTGGGCCAGCTGGCACCAATGGAAACCATATCGGAGTATTCGAATTATAAGAAAATATGATGCGAGCCCCTCAGATTATCCTGCTGTTGGCATTGTTCGTTTGTGCAGATGGGTTTGGTCAGGCTGCAGATACCTCAAGAAAGGATACTGCAGCGTTAGTGAAGGTAGACTTTGTGACCAAAATGCAGCGCTTTGCCCGGGAATCGGCTAAGGAAAGTGCGGCTGAATTTGAAGCGGATAAAGCGGCCATCGCCCAGAACAAGATCTTTGAAGAGATCAAGAAAACCATGCAAAAGGCGAAGGGCTATCTTAGGTCAAGTATAGATACTGTGGGAACAAAGACCAGGCTGGCTGAAATTGAAAAGGACTTCGTGGTCGCCGGGGATGGCGTGCTGACCAATAAAGGAACAGCGCAGGCTTTCAGGAACCTGACCGCAACCTCTAAAATTCTCAATGAACTCTTCAGTAAAGCGACCATGGTTAAAACCTCGTTGGATTTTCATCATGAGAAGCTTATATCCTTCCGGTATCAGCTGGATTCCATGCTAAGTATTCCGGCCTTGTTCAAGTTTCCAACAGATTCAGTGGTGCTTTCCAAGTACCTTCAGCAGATTCGGGTGGTATCTTATGATATACATCCTGTAGACAGCGCATTGAAGCAGGCCAGTGTCAATTCTCAATCCCTGCTGAATCAGAGCAATATGCTGGTCTTTCAATTGCAGGCTGGTATGGATGAAATCGCAGGGTATCAAAGAGAAATGGCGCACGACACTTTTAAAAGAGAGTTTAACAACATCTGGGCGCCGGAAGGTTATTATCGGCCGTTCCAGGAGATTCTTGCCCAGGCTAAAGCCAAAGGTGGCCTTACGCTGGTGTTTTATCTCGAAAACAATATTGGTAAGCTGATTACGGTCCTGCTGCTGGTTGCCGCATCATTTGTTTATCTGCGCTCCTTAAAGAATATTTATAAAGAAAATGAGTTGCTGACGGGCGATTTTGAAGGACAACTGGTTTTAAAATATCCCCTGTTGTCTGCCCTGCTGCTGGTGGTGAATATATTCCAGTTTCTGTTCCTGTCGCCTCCTTTCATTCTCAGCGTGATTTTCTGGATCATCTCCTGTGTCAGTCTGACCGTTATCTTTCATAAATTCATTACCCGGTACTGGATGATGGTATGGCTCATGATGGTTGTTCTTTTTCTGCTTGCTGGATTTGACAACCTGGTGTTACAGGCTTCACGTACAGAAAGATGGATCATGCTGCTTTTATCCTTGACTGGTGCTGTAGCCGGTATGCTGATCCTGTCGAGGGGCCGGAAAAGCGAATTGCGGGAGAAACTGATCCTGATCTCCATTGGTTTTATGGTTGTCCTGGAGTTCTCTTCGGGCATAGCCAATGTGTTCGGGAGATATAATTTGTCAAAAACCTTATTGATCAGCGGTTATCTCAATGTGGTTGTCGCCATCCTGTTTCTATGGACGGTGCGCCTCATCAATGAGGGGCTGTTTTTGGCCTTTAGTGTATATACTCAGCAGGATCGGAAGCTATTTTACCTGAATTTTGATAAAGTGGGGAAGAAAGCACCTCCAATATTGTATGTCCTGCTGATTATTGGCTGGGTCGTTTTGTTCGGGCGGAACTTTGCCGGCTTTGATTATATAGCAGGTCCTCTGGGTGAGTTTTTCGGCCGCGAGCGTACATTGGGCAATTATACTTTTAGTATCAATAGCCTGGTCTTGTTCATCGCCATCATGGCCATCTCTGTGATCATCTCCAGGATTGTATCTTTTTTTGCGTCCGACAGGCATTTGTCGCGCGATAAAGAGGAGAAGAACGGCAATCAGGGTGTTGGGAGCTGGTTGCTGTTGATCCGCATTTCGATATTGAGTATTGGCTTATTTCTGGCCATTGCGGCAGCGGGTATACCGCTGGACAGGATCACCCTGGTATTGGGTGCTTTGGGCGTGGGTATCGGTTTTGGCTTGCAGGCATTGGTGAACAACCTGGTCAGCGGACTGATCATCGCTTTTGAAAAGCCGGTGAATGTAGGCGATATGGTGGAAGTAGACGGGCAAGCGGGGACGATGAAGTCTGTGGGTTTTCGGAGCAGTGTGATCACCACCTGGGATGGGGCCGATGTGGTGATGCCCAATGGCGACCTGTTAAATTCCCATTTGGTCAACTGGACCATGGGGGGCAACCGGAGACGTCTGAGCATCGTAATTGGTATAGCTTATGATGCGGATTTAGCAGAGATCAAAATTTTACTGCATGAGCTGCTGGAGGCGGAAGAGCGGATCCTGAAGAAGCCAGCACCTGTGGTTCACTATGAACAGTTTAGCAGCAGCACCATTGATGTGAAGATCTACTTCTGGACAAGAGATTTCAGGGAGTCTTCTGCGGTGAAAAGCGATCTGATCATTAGTATAAATTCTGTTTTTAAGGAGAGAAACATCACAATTCCTTTTCAGCAGCACGATGTGCACATACACGCTGCAGATCCGGCTCAGGGAAAGCCTAAAAAGCGAGAGGTTTAATCATAATCAAACAAATGCATGCCATTTTTTATACAAAAGCTAAAATTTAATATATTTATCATAACCTAATCTTAATTGCCATGAAAAAACTTTATGTATTGCTAATTGTAAGCCTTTTTGCCGCAAATGTCTTTGCGCAAGCCCTGAAACCCGACATTCTTCAAAAAGTTAACGGCGAAAAAATGGAAGGCAAAGTCGTTAAAATCACAGATAGTGATGTTACTTTTATCTATGCGGGTGAAACCGCTGAATACGTTATTAAAAAATCGGATATTGCCAGTATTGTTCATTCCAGTGGCAGAGTTGAAGCCTTTAGTCAGCAAGCTGCACCCGCACAGCAGCGCATGAATGACCAGGTCAGCATGTCGGCCTCACCCGCAGACCATCATAATAAGATAGCGGTTTTACCATTTACTTTCCTCATGGACAATCAGCCCGGCGCTGAAGCGGTCGGTCTGAAGGTTCAGGAAGATACTTATGGGTTTTTATCAAAGCATTCTGCTGGTTATACCATTATAGATCCGAGGACAACCAATGCGCTTTTATCTAAAGGTGGGGTAACCAGGGATAAGGTGATGAATTTTACCATGAAGGAGATCTGCGATATTCTTGGGGTGGAATATGTGATTGATGGAGTGGTGACCCAGAATAAAGGCTATCAAACGAGCTCGACCAGCGGAAGTTCGGATATGAAAGTGAAACGCGATGGGGATAAAGACATCAAAGGCATTTCTTCTTCTAATTATGGTTCCAGCAATGCGGTACAGCGTTATGATGTGGCGGTAAGTTTGCACATTTATATGGACAACAATGCCAGTATCTACAATCAGAGCCATAAAGCATTTCTAAGCAATACAGATGGATCTTACAGCAGTACGCTGGAGTATTTGCTTAAAAGATGTCCTTTGTATAGAAAGTAATAGCTATTAGCGGTTGCAGGCTTAAAAAGAAAAGCCGATTAAAGCGTCGAAAAATATATCTTTGTAAAAGAGATACATACAGGAATGGCGCAGTATAAGTCTTATGGAGATCAGGAGTTAGCCCAACTTATGCAAAGTGGTGACGAACGCATATTGGTTGAGATTTACGACCGGTATTGGGACAAAATGCTGGCCGTCGCCTTTAATCGTTTGGGGAACCTGGAGGAGGCTGAAGAATGTGTTCAGGATGTGCTATATAAGCTCTGGAAACTACGTCATGATTTTGCCCTGGAAAAAATGGAGCTCTCCAATTATCTATCCCGTGCGATACGCAACCAGTCCTTCAATATTTTAGAACGCCGCCACCGCGAACGTATAAAATCGCAAAGTTATGCCCCGGGAGAGGCCATCAACCTATTGTCGCCCGAACGTGAGTTGATGATCCGCGAACTCCAGCAGCAAATAGACAATTCCATTAAGGCATTGCCTCCCCAATGCCAGCTCGTCTTTAAACTGAGCCGGGAGGATGGCCTCTCAAATAAAGAAATTGCCAAAAAGCTGAACCTGTCAGAAAATACGATCAAATCACATCTTAAGAAAGCAAACAAAGATATTCAAGGCAACATGGGATTGCTGGCCTTGCTTATATTGGTCTTTTTTGAAAAATAAAACTTAACATACTCACCCCTCCCGGATATTTGCCTGTCTATATCATTAGAAAAGCAAATAGAATGTCCCAAAACACCGAATACATAGAATATTTAGTTTTTAAGTTTAACAGCGGAAATATCACGCCCGACGAGTTGCAGGTGCTGACGGACTGGTACAATAGCCATGACGATGAACGAGTAAAGATCCCACTGGAAGCAGACGGATCTGCTGATGGGGTAAAATCGCGCATACTGGCTGGTTTACTGGTAAAAGTTGAGGAGGAGGAGGCCGTTCGTCCGGTCAGGAGATCCATCAACAGCTGGTGGATGTCTGCTGCGGCAGCTATACTGGTAGTTGCGCTAGGCACATGGATAGCTTTGGATCATAAAGCACCAGAAAAGGCGCCGGTCCATGTACAAACAAGTATTGAACCGGGTGGGAATAAGGCTACGCTTACGCTGGCCAATGGCAGGACAATAGCCTTGAGCAGTGCTCAGGCAGGTATTGTCACAGGAGAAGCAATCACTTATGCCGACGGTACACTTGTAGAAAACGCCGCTTTGCAACAAGGTGATGCTGCACAACCAATGGTCTTGCATACCCCGCGGGGAGGCACGTATACCATTACCTTACCAGACGGAACGCAGATCTGGCTGAATGCGGCCTCGACGATAAAGTATCCGTCGCGTTTTGCTGCGGATCAGCGCATCGTGGAGTTGGAGGGCGAAGCCTATTTCCAGGTTAAGCCGGCCTACCGAAAAAGCGGGGAGAAGATACCTTTTAGGGTGGTCAGCAAACAACAGGAGGTAGAAGTGCTGGGCACCCAATTTAATATGAGTGCCTATCCGGAACAGGCATCGGGGAAAACTACGCTCGTAGAAGGAAAAGTAGCGATCAGCGACAAACAAAGCCGCTTCATCCTCGCACCGAATGAGCAGGCGGTGACCACGACAGGCAAAACACAGGTGAGAAAGATCAATGCCGCCCATTATACGGCTTGGCGTGAGGGTAAATTTAGCTTTGACGGCAAAACATTTGGAGAGACCATGAGCGAAATCGGACGCTGGTATGACCTGAACATTGTCTATGAAAATGGGGTCCCAAATGAAGAACTGGTCGGCGATGCGTTCCGCAATCAGAATATTGACTTCGTTTTGCGCTTATTGAACGTCGCTGAAATTGACTATAAGCTGGATATTGCCCAACGAAAACTAACCATTAAAGGAAAAAGATAATAGAATGTAACACCTTAAAAACGATAGATATATGAAATGAACCTTACTTAACCTTAAAGAAGATAGTGTTACTAAACCATTGTACCAAACAAACCAACGTTAAAATTAATGAATAACTATTACTTATCACGAGTGATGAAGATTGTGATGTTGCTGTTGCTAACCGGATTTATGACGGTAAGTGCGGCCAGCTATTCACAACAGATTACGCTCAAAGGAAAAAATATACCCTTTACGTCCCTGATCGACGTCATTAGAAAACAAAGTGGTTATGCCGTTTTTGGAACGAAAAAGCTGCTGGAGTCTGCCAAACCGGTCACTGTGGATGTGAAAAACATGCCTTTGATGGAGTTTATGGAACTGATCGTCGAGGGGCAACCCCTGGCCTATGCTATAGAAAACAAAACGATATCGCTCTCGGGCCGCATGCCCGAACCGGCTAAAGCTGCCCCGGTACAGGCGACGTCACAGCAGCAGTATATTTCAGGAAGCGTCCGCCATGCTGAAACCAAACAACCCCTGGAAGGGGTGACTGTGCAAGTTAAGGGAACAAGTTCAAGAGCTGGTACCAATGCCAAAGGGCTTTACCGTCTTGCTATACCGGCGACGGACAAGAAGCAGACCCTGGTGTTTACCTATGTGGGCATGAAACCACAGGAAGTGGTGTTTCAAAAGCAGGAAAACCTGAATATTGAGATGGAACCGGATGAAGGCGCCATGGATGAGGTGGTCGTGACCGGAATCTACCAGCGGGAGCGGGAAGCTTTTACCGGTTCTTCGGCAAGGTTGTCCGGAAAGGATTTACAGATTGTAGGCAATCAGAATATATTTCAGAGCTTGAAAACACTGGATCCGTCTTTTGCGATCGTGGAAAGCAATACCTTCGGATCAGATCCCAACCGGATGCCGGACATCGAGATCCGCGGGAAAAGCAGCGTGATCGGACTGACCGATGAACTGGCTACCAACCCCAACCAGCCTTTATTTATTTTGGATGGATTTGAAAGTACCCTGGCCATCATTGGCGACCTGAGTATGGACCGGGTGGAAAGCATTACCTTGTTGAAAGATGCAAGTGCCACAGCTATTTATGGTTCGAAGGCGGCAAATGGTGTGGTGGTAGTGGAGACCAAGCGTCCGACTGCCGGAAAGCTGAGAATAAACTATAATCTGAACTCGACGGTTAATTTTGCCGATCTGACGGACTACAACCTGATGAATGCGGAAGAGAAACTGCAGTTTGAGCTGTTGTCGACCTTCTACGGAAATCTGAACGAGGATGGCAGGATCATCGCGGGTACAAATTTGAACAACGAGATCAAATACAACAGCCGTCTGCAGGAAGTGCGTCGGGGCGTGAATACGTATTGGGCGAATGAGCCGCTCCGTACCGGTATTGCACAGCGACATACCCTTTTCGCTGAAGGTGGTGATGCCAACCTGCGCTACAGCGCTTCCCTGAATTATGGACTTACGCCCGGGGTGATGAAAGGTTCTGACCGACAAGCGACCAATGGTAACATCAGGTTATTGTATAGAAAAGGAAATATCTCGGTCAACAACTCCCTGAGTATAGACAATGTATTGGCAAACCGGGAGACACAGCCTTTTTCTGCTTATTCCAGGGCGAGTCCGTATTTTAGAAAATACGATGCGGATGGCAATGTCAATAAAGTATTGGAAAATTTTTCTGTATTTCAGTTAACAAATCCTCCGCCACCGATCTTCAGTCCTTTATATGACCAAAGTAACCTGAACATCAACCGTCAGGAATCAACGGGCTTTACTAATAATTTTGAAATGGAATGGCGCATCCTGGAAACTTTGCGTGCCCGTGGCCGTTTCGGTATCCGCAGCATCAGGACACATGAGGAGATTTTCCGCTCGCCATTCAATACCCAGTTTGACGGAACGGATGTTTTGGAACGGGGCAGATATGACGAGGCCAACGGGAAGAACCTGAATTACGATGGTGACTTCAGTTTGACCTTTGGGAAGATATTTGCGAAAAAGCATACTGTGAACAGTGTGGCAGGTATGCGAATGGAACAGAATCTGAAAAACCAGAGTGCCTACCAGGTGCGTGGCTTTATTGATGATGAATTTTCCAATCCTAATTTTTCGTTGGGATATCCAGCGGGGCAGCGGCCTAAGTATCAGGAGGCAAAGCGCAGGGGAGCCAGCTTCTTTATGAATGTGGGCTATGCCTATGATCAGCGCTACCTGCTGGATGCGACGGTACGGTCAGATGGCTCCTCCATCTATGGCGCCGACAGGAATTTCTCGACCATATGGTCGGTAGGTTTGGGCTGGAACATGCATAGGGAATCTTTCTTGAAGTCTTCAGACTGGATCAATCAATTGCGCCTCCGCGGGTCCGTCGGTAACCCGGGCAACCAAAACTTTGATGATTATATCTCCATGCGGATCTATCGGTACAACAATGAAAACCGGAATCCTTTCGGGGCCAGTACCATCATCAGCAATATGGGTAACCCTAATTTGCGCTGGCAGACTACCCTGGACCGCAATATCGGTCTGGACTTTGTGACGTTGGAAAACAGGTTCCGGATCAACTTTGATGCTTTCGTCAAAACTACAGATCCGCTACTGGTATTTGTGACCCTCCCTTCGTCTACAGGAGTGGAACGTTTGGCACAGAATATCGGTGAGCAGGTCACCAGGGGTTTTACAGTGATTGCAGACTATACCATCCTGCGCAAGAACGACCTCAACTGGCGGGTGAATATGAATTTGCGCCAGTTTAAAGCCGAATTCCGCAATATGGGCAACCAGTTAGATAATTTTAATGTGGCCAACAGGAGCCGGAACATGGTGCGTTACTATGATGGCGGTAGTCCTTCGGATCTATGGTCTGTACGCTCCGTTGGCATCGACCCCGCGACTGGACGGGAGATCTTCCTGAACAGGAACAACGAGCAGACCTTTGTGTACAATTACCAGGATGAGGTGAAAGTTGGAAACAGTGATCCAGACCTGGATGGTATCATCGGGACAAGTTTTATGTATAAAGGTTTCCTGGCTTCGGTCAACATACGGTACCGCATCGGCGGACAGGCATTTATGAAGACCCTGTACGACAAGGTGGAAAACATCAGCCTCGCTAACGTTCCACTGAACCAGGATAAAAGGGCATTGTATGAACGCTGGCAAAAGCCAGGCGACAACGCACGATTCAAATCGATTTCACTTACTGAGGTTACTCCGATGTCTTCCCGCTTTGTAGCGGACAACAATATGCTGGTTGGTGAGTCTTTTTCCCTGGGATATGAAACCAGCAAAGCTTCCTGGTTGAAATCGGTAGGTGCCTCGTCTGTCACCTTCAGGGCGTACATGAACGATATATTTTATATCTCCACCATCACCAATGAACGCGGTCTGGATTATCCTTTTGCACGCTCGGTATCTTTCTCGGCAGCTGTCCGATTCTAACTATAAATTATTAACAGATGAAAATACTATATAAAATATTTTTCTTTCTCTTTCTAAGTCTGTTTTCACTATCCTGTAAAAAATGGATTGATGTGAAGCCGACGGATCGTCTGTCTGAAGACCAGTTGTTTGTGGACAGAAGCGGATATACAAAAGCGCTGAACGGTGTATACGTGGAGATGACCAACAAGGCACTCTACGGACAGGAAATGACTGCCGGGACGATGGATGTATTGGCACAATACTATTTCATCAACCAGACTCAGCATGTATACCTCCCGTACGCAACTTTTACGTATACAGCTACCGAGGTGATGACCACCTTTGACAGTGCCTGGAAAAAGGCCTACGAACTCGTAGCGAACTGTAACGTGATTATTGAAAAATGCGGTGATGCACCCAGTCAGATCCTGCCGGAACCGTATTATGGAATCATTAAGGGAGAAGCATTGGCGCTCCGTGCTTATCTGCACCTGGATATGCTGAGGTTGTTCGGTCCGATTTATTCAGAAGAAACTAAAGCCAGAGCAGCGATCCCTTATGTAGCCAGAACTGGCCTGGAGGTAGCGCCAATGTCGACTTCAGAGCAGGTGATGCTGAAAATAGTGGAAGATCTGAAGACCGCTCTGTCCCTTATGGAGTCTACGGATCCTGTGCGGACTGATGGCGTAAGGAATTCTTCTAATGCCCTTGGGGATAATGCCCTGCATTACCGCCAGTATAGACTCAACTATTACGCTACTAAAGCTTTGCTTGCCCGCGCATATTTGTGGCAAAACGACCGTACCAATGCGCTGATCCAGGCGGAGTCTCTGCTGACTGAAGTGCAGGCTCCTGGCAAAATTGTGTTTCCTTATGTAACTATTGCCAACGCCACCCATGTGGATAGGCCAGACCGGGTGTTCTCTACAGAAGTGATGTTTTCTTTGTACGATATCAACCGGGTGCAAATGTTTGACAATCTCTTTAACGTTAGTCTGCCAAATAATAGAAAACTATCTTTTAGTGGAGGAGACAGCAATGAGTTTCGCGTAAATGAGTTGTATGATGATGCCAATGATTTTCGCCGGCGCATCTGGCAAAATGCTTCTTCTGGTGTAACGACAGCAATCACTAATATGAAATATGCAGATATCCCTGATGCACCGGGCCGATACATGATTCCGCTAATCCGGCTATCTGAAGTACTCCTGATCGCAGCCGAAAGCCACCCGGACCTGGCGACCGGTGTTGGATATTTGAATGCAGTAAGAACGAGCCGGAATGCTTTGAGCTTAAATCCAGCCAGCGACGCTGCTCTTAAAACAGCGATTACAAATGAATTCAGAAAAGAAACGATCGGTGAAGGCCAGCAGTTCTTCTTTTATAAACGGCGGGCACAGACAGCAGTACCAAATCATGCATCCATTACAGGTACCAAAACGATGGTGTTAAATAACTATGTTGTTCCGTTGCCTGAGAGCGAAATATCACAAAGAAATTAATTAACATTCAAGACATGAAGAAAATACTAATATATTTTGTTTGCTTTCAATTGATGATCTCTTTTGCCAGCTGCACAAAAGAGATCATGGAATATAATGGTCGTGAAGGGGTGTACTTTGATGTGAGAAACGGTACGGACAGTTTGGCGATTAACCGTTGGCCACATCAGCCTTACAGCAATGTAGATTTTGCCCGTTTAGGGGGCAGCGTAGTGGAATATCCGCTAAAAGTTACAATTACAGGGCCGGTAAAAGATTTTGACCGCAGCTTCCGTGTGGAAGTCAACCCCGATTCGACCACTGCGGTTTTAGGTCAGCATTACGAGGCTCTGGAGGGGAATTGGAATATAGCTTCCGGTGCGATTTCCACTATGATACGGATTCGCTTAAAAAGAGCGGCTGACCTGCAGCAAGGTAGTAAAACACTTGGGCTGCGCTTGGTTGCCACCGAGGATTTCTCCTTGTCTTTTCCTGAATGGGACGCCATTCCTTCCTACAATGCGGGAACCGTGATTCCAAAATTTAATGCCAGCTTGCATACCCTAAGGATCAACGATGTGATGGTGCGTCCAGCCATCTGGAACGGCAGTGCAAACGCCAGCAACCAGGAGACTGGAGCGTTGGGTTTCTTTACAAGGAAAAAGATGGAATTCCTGATCGAAAACCTGGGGGTAAAATATGAAGAATTTGCCAATTCGCAAACGATGCCTTTGGCACGCATAATCCTACTATCCAATGATGGGGCCGCGATACTGATGCAACGATACCATGCCGGGAATCCTATTTTGGAAGATGATGGCCGGTTGATGTTTATGGGCAATGTGACCTGGAGGTCAATCATTGGTGTGCCCTGGGTTCCTGGTTCTTAGTTCTTATTTTAAATCAAGATGTACATGAAAAATTTACACTATATAATTATGTTCTGCTTTGCTGTATTCCTGGCTTCCTGCAGCAAAGACCTGGGGAACTACGAATACACGGATATTAATGAACTGGCCATCTCTGGAGTCAATGGCAACTATACTGCGCGCACAGGCATCGATACGATACGCATCAATCCAAAAATTCTGGCGACTATGGATGAATCAGATCCGTCCCGTTACGAACACCGTTGGGTTTTGAGGTTAAGCGGGACAAAACTTGACACTATTGGCCGCGAGCAGAACCTGGTGTATGCCGTGCGCTTAAATCCTGGTACGAATAATTTTTACTACCGGGTACGGGATACAAAGACCGGTGTGACCTGGATTGCCAATAGCGTTCTAAATGTCAGCACTTCCTACTCTCGTGGCTGGTTGATCATGGGTGAGAATGAAGAAGGATTTGCTGAAGCAGAGATGATTTCTATAATTAATGATGATACTGTTCACATCAAAAACATCCTGACAAATAGTGGTCTGCCCCCATTGCGTGAACCAGTTAGTTTGTTGCATACCGGAGGCGCAGAAAGTTATTCAAACATGAAGGTTTGGGCACTGACCAAAACAGGGTCTTACTTTCTGGACCGGGCTACGATGACAGCCACGACGAATAATAACTTCAGCAGGCTACTGTATATATCCGAAACATTAGATCCACAAACCCTACATCCTATCGCTATTGCCCCCCAAATCCGGACAGCTGCCGGGTTGGTTGGGAGTCAGTTTTACAGGGCTAAGATCACAGTTGCCAAAGACGTATTTACAGGTTCTCCTTTGTTAGGTGGCGGAGATTATTTCAATAATCCAGTCAACAGGGTCGCGACTGACCCGCAGACCCGACTGCCGGCGGCGCCATATCTGTTGCATTCGATTGGTAACATGTCGACCTTTTTGTGGTACGATCTACAAAACCAAAGGTTTTTAAATTATACGAGTTTTGCGGCAATTGCTTCAGTTCCTCTTGCAGATGTTGCCGGTAGTATTTTCCCATGGAACCAGCCGGCAGGAAGAACATTGGTATATGCGGAAAACACGAGGAATTCAGATGGTGGAGCCACAAATGGCAATTCCTTTGCCATTATGAAAGACGCAAACAATACCCATCACATCTATAAATTTTATGCAACCGGTGCAAATCCCATCAAACGTGCATTTTACACCGTAAAGCCAATTGCTACAAATTTTGATAAGGCCGACTTTTACGCCTTCTCGTCCAACCGTACGGTTATCTTTTATTCTGTTGGTAGTAAGTTGTATTCCTATGACTACAACCCGAATAATGAGAGATTGCTGGAGCACACAGAACATGGAGGTGATGAGATCAGCATGCTAAAGTTTGATACGCAATTTGATCACGTTACAAACAGTCTGTATATAGCTAGCTATAATGGCGCCGCCAAGGGTAAACTGCAACGCTTCAGGGTTGGAACTAATCCGAACGTCGTTGAGCTACTGCCGCAACCCAACAGTACCTGGACGGACTTAATCAAAGTGAAGGACATCAACTGGCGTGCAGTCAATTAATATAGAGCTATGAAAACTAATAAAATAAAGGTGTTTTTTGTACTGGCATTGCTGCCACTGTCCGGCTTTTCTCAATCAGGCGATTTTGTGATCGAGGGCAAAGTACATCCAAAGCATCATGGAAGATTTGTGAAGCTGTACTACATCAGCGGCAAATCGAAAATAGCCGATAGTGCGGCCATACAAAAAGGTGCATTCAAATTAACAGGACAGCTCGCTTCCCCTACTATGGGAAAGCTAAGCCTGGGTAATGAGAAAACAGGCGATCAGATCGATTTCTTACTTGCACCGGGAACCATTCAGGTACAAGCGAAAGATTCTATCCGTAACGCGTCTGTGAACGGACCAAAGATTACGGCAGATTACGAAAAGATAGCTAAAAAGCTGAGACCGGCTGACTACAGAATGTATGATCAATTTGCCATATATCTGGCTATGCCGGAAGCTGAGGCGAAAAAGGCTTATTTAGCCGAACTGATGACAGGCCTGGGCGCTTATAACAGCAATAAGAAATCAGTAGTACACCAGTTTGTTGCTGAAAACCCAACTTCATATGTTTCCCTGTACCTGTTGGACCGGACATCACCCGGCGCGCTGTTAAATTACGAAACGACGTATCCGCATTATGCGAAATTAAGCCCTGAGCTCAGAGCCTCTCCTCTGGGTAAAGCATTTGAGACCCGGCTTTTAGCCGTGAAAGGTAGTTTTACAGGTACTTCTTTCAAAGATTTTGTGTCAACTACGCCAGAAGGAAAATCGCTCAGTCTGAAAGAGGTGATCAGCAAGCACAAGTATACCCTGGTAGACTTCTGGGCCAGCTGGTGCGGGCCCTGCAGGAAGGAAAATCCGAATGTGGTCAAAGCATACACTGCTTTTAAAGATAAAGGATTTACGGTATTAAGCGTTTCGCTTGATGATAAGGCCGACAAATGGAATGAGGCAATTAAGAAAGACGGGATGCCCTGGTACCACGTGTCGAGCCTGAAAGGCTGGAAGGAGCCTGCCGCAGAACTATATGGAATCCGGGCTATTCCGCAAAATATCCTGATAGATGCAAAGGGAAATATAGTGGCCGCGAACCTCAAAGAGGAAACGCTTTATACTAAAATAGAGGAGCTGACTAAATAATTTTTACTAAATACTGTTCTCGTCAATCCATGTCAGGCCCTTCAGATCGAGGGGCCTTTTCATTTTTCAAAAGCTTTGTAAAAAGGATCTCTGAAGTGCTTGTTGCGAGATGGCTGAGGAGAATATTACAATAAAGCCGAACGTTAAATAGAGAATAATTATTAGATTTAACCAAATCTTTAATCAATAGCGGTATGGCAGTAACGATCACACGGGTATTTGACCTGCTCCAATATAATCTGGAGAAGTTCCCTAAAGAAGAGTTCATAAGCGGTAAGGTAAATGGCGAATGGAAGAAATATAGCACAAAGGTTTTTTGTGAAACGGTTGATCTGTTGAGCAAAGGACTGGTGGCGAAAGGCCTGGGCAAAGGATCACGCATCGCGGTGATGTCAGCCAACAGGCCGGAATGGAATATATCTGATTTTGCGATCATGCAGATCGGCGCTTACCAGATACCCTTATACCCAACACTGGCTGAGCATGACCTTAAGTTTATTATAGAGAATGCAGAAGTTTCCTTCATTTTTGTAGCAGATAAAGATTTGTATGCCAAGGCTAAATCGGTATGTGATTCTATGCAGTCAGATATTGCCATATATACCTTTAATAAAGTGGAAGGCGCCAGTCATTGGGAAGAGCTGGTCGAAGAGGGTAGGAAGCAGGAGCCGGTAGACCTGGATCAATACCGCGAAGCGGTTGGACCAGAGGATATACTGACCCTGATCTATACTTCCGGCACTACCGGTACGCCAAAAGGGGTGATGCTGACACACGATAACCTGGTGAAGAATTTCGAGAATTCGGCGGTTTTACTGCCGGAGGGGATCGGTAAAGCGCTCAGTTTTCTGCCGCTATCGCACGTTTTCGAGCGGATGGTAGTCTACTTATATCTGTATTGCAATACTGCGGTATATTATGCGGAAAGTATGGATACAATTGTCGCAGATATACAATTTGTGAAACCCAATGTGTTTTCTACTGTGCCCCGTCTTCTTGAAAAGGTCTATGATAAGATCATGGAAAAAGGTAAGGCACTGACTGGCATAAAGAGGGGGATTTTCTTTTGGTCGCTCTCCCTCGGCGAAAATTATAACTTTGATAAAGGATGGTTCTATAACCTGAAACTCGGGCTGGCCCGCAAACTCGTATTCAAAAAATGGCAGGAAGCACTGGGCGGGGAGATTGTCGTGATTATATCGGGCGGTGCGGCTTTAAACCCGAGACTGGCCAGGATGTTTTGGGCTGCCGATATGCCTGTTTTTGAGGGTTATGGGTTAACGGAGACCTCTCCGGTGATCACCGTCAACCACTTTGGGAATACGATGTTTGGAACAGTTGGTCCCGTCATTAAAGGAGTAGAAATTAAGATTGCAGAAGATGGTGAGGTGCTGACCAGGGGGCATAACATCATGAAAGGCTATTATGAGCGGCCAGACCAGACTGCAGAAACGATAGATGCGGAAGGTTGGTTCCATACAGGGGACATCGGTGAAATTGTAAATGGCCGGTTTCTGAAGATTACCGACCGTAAGAAAGAGATCTTCAAAACTGCCGGCGGCAAATATGTGGCCCCGCAGATGCTGGAAAATAAATTTAAGGAGTCACCCCTCGTAGAGCAGGTGATGGTACTGGGCGAAAACAGGAAGTTCCCGGCGGCATTGATTGTGCCTGCTTTTGAAGCTTTAAAGGGCTGGTGTGGTAAAAAAGGGATCGCCTATACCACCAATGAAGAAATGGTACACCATGAACAGGTGATCCAAAAATACGAACAGATTGTGGAGGCCAGTTGCAAGGACTTCGGTAAATGGGAGCAGGTGAAGCGCTTTGCCTTACTGGCTAAGGAATGGAGTATACAGGGCGGAGAACTGACCCCTAAGCTGAGCCTGAAAAGGAAGGTAATCATGGAGATGAACAAAGACATTATTGAGAAAATATATAAGGATGCTGAAAATTATAAGAGCTAGTTTTTTTACAGTGGCGTTGCTGACGCCCGTTTGTTTGTTTAACGCTTGTGTAAGCGGTCAACTCGGAAGAGAAGGTAATAGAGAATATAAAAATGGGATGGTGGTATCCGCCCATCAGGAAGCGACTAAAGTAGGCCTGGATATTTTGAAAAAGGGGGGCAATGTTGTCGATGCCGCTGTCGCTGTTCAATTTGCACTGGCTGTGGTATATCCCAATGCGGGTAACCTGGGCGGTGGTGGTTTTTTGGTCTACCGCTCTTCCACAGGCGAAACGGCTGCCCTGGATTTCAGAGAAAAAGGACCAGCACTGGCGCATAAAGATATGTACCTTGATTCTGCCGGCAACCCGATTACAGATAAAAGCTTATATGGTCATTTGGCACCGGGTGTACCGGGATCGGTAGCCGGCATGGTTGAAGCCCATAAAAAATACGGTAAACTGAAATGGGAAGATTTGGTGGCCCCATCTGTTGCATTAGCTAAAAATGGATTTGAACTGACGGAAATGCAGGCGGGCGAACTCAACCGCATGCGGGAGCAGTTTGTGAAATTCAATCCCCTGGGGACGGCACTGGTCAAAGATGGTGAATGGAAGACTTCGGATAAACTCGTGCAAAGTGAACTGGGTTATACCTTAGAGCAGATTAGGGACAAAGGCCGGAGCGGTTTTTATGAAGGTGCTATTGCAGATTCTATTGTTGCTGAAATGAAGAGGGGCGGTGGGCTGATCAGCAAAGAAGACCTTGAAAATTATCAGGCGGTGTGGAGAAAGCCAATCGTTGGTATGTACAGAGGGCATAAGATTATTACCATGCCACCTACATCAAGTGGTGGTATTGCCCTGATCCAGTTGCTCAAATCGGTGGAGCCTTATCCTTTAAAAAGATGGGGCTTTAATGCAGACTCTACGGTGCAGGTGATGGTAGAGGCAGAAAGAAGGGTGTATGCCGACCGTGCCGCCTATCTGGGTGACCCGGATTTTTACAAAGTACCACAGGCACAACTGTTGAAGGATGACTATATCAAAACCAGGATGAGCAGCTTCAACTGGGCTATGGCTACTCCAAGTTCGGCTATTAAGGAAGGCGTGGTGTCGGTTGCGGAACATGAAGAAACCACCCATTTCTCTATCGTGGACAAAGAGGGGAACTCGGTATCGCTCACGACTACGCTCAATGGTTCTTACGGATCGACGGTAGTCGTCAAAGGTGCTGGATTCTTATTGAACAATGAAATGGACGATTTTTCGGTAAAACCGGGTTCTCCGAATATGTATGGCCTGGTGGGTGGAGAAGCGAACGCTATTGCACCTGGCAAACGTATGTTGAGTTCGATGACGCCGACCATTGTAGAAAAAGACGGAAAGCTGTTTATGGTGGTGGGTACCCCGGGTGGTTCGACGATTATTACGTCGGTCTTTCAGACTATACTGAATGTGATTGATTTTGAGAAAAGTATGCAGGCTGCGGTCAATGCTAAGAAATTTCACCATCAGTGGTTGCCGGATAATGTGCAGATGGAAGAGGGCGCGCTCGATAGCCTGACCCAAATAAAGCTGAAGGCCAAAGGTTATGAACTTAAACAAAGAGGCCCTATAGGAAGAGTGGATGCTATTCTTGTCACAAAATGGGGATACTACCAGGGTGGTGCTGACGAAAGAGGCGACGATGTAGCCATGGGCTGGTAAGCCCTCAAATATTTTTATCGCTATGCTTGCATAATGGGGTTTAATTATTTAGCTTTGTTATGCAAGCATAGTAATAATGAAGAATCAGGAGACTATAGATTATTTTTTGAAGGTGGTATGGCAAAATGTGTCCAATACCTATAACCAGATTGCCTCGGGCTTTGGTATTACGCAGGCTATTGGTTATGTACTGATCAACATTACCCAGGATGGTACTGCTGTGTCTCATCTGGCCGCTATGCTGGGCGTAAAGGCGACGAGTTTATCCAGAATGCTAAACAATATGGAAGAACTGGGGTTAATTTACAGAGAAACCTCTGCCGGCGACAAGCGCTCGGTAAAAGTATACCTCACGGATTTTGGCCGTGAAAAGCGTCAGCTCGCCAAAGGTGTAGTGCGGGCTTTTAATGAATACTTAGATGAAAACCTGAGTGTCAGTGAAAAGGAAAACCTGGTTTCTACTTTACAAAAACTGAATAACCTGACCATGGCATATAAAACTTCTTTAGAACATGATGAACAAAAAGATAAATAAAGTAGCGGTATTGGGTTCCGGTATTATGGGCTCGCGCATTGCCTGTCACTTTGCGAATATCGGTGTGGAAGTGCTCCTGCTGGACATTCCCGCAAAAGAAGGGGATCGAAACAGTATCGTCAACACGGCTTTACAAACTGCGGTAAAGACCAATCCTTCGCCTGTTTACTCTAAGAAAGCATTGTTGAAAATTGCGACCGGCAATTTTGAGGATGACATGCCTAAGATTGCTACCTACGATTGGGTGATCGAGGTGGTGGTGGAAAACCTGGATATCAAGAAAAAGGTTTTTGAACAAGTAGAACAATATAGAAAACCAGGGACATTAATCACGTCCAATACTTCAGGTATCCCTATCCACCTGATGGCTGAGGGGCGTTCGGAAGATTTTAAGGCCAATTTCTGCGGGACACATTTCTTTAATCCGCCCCGCTATCTGAGGTTGCTGGAGATTATACCTACACCACATACCAAACCGGAACTAGTGGATTTCTTAATGCATTATGGAGATAAGTTTTTAGGGAAAACGACCGTTTTGTGCAAGGATACGCCTGCTTTTATTGCCAATAGAGTAGGTGTTTATTCTATTATGGCGTTACTGCACCTGGTAGAGAAGATGGACCTGACGGTAGAGGAGGTCGATAAATTTACAGGGCCGGCGCTGGGAAGGCCAAAATCCGCTACTTTCCGTACAACGGATGTAGTGGGGCTAGACACCATGATCAAAGTATCGAAAGGGCTGTATGACAATTGCCCGGACGACAAGGCGCAGGACTTGTTTAAGTTGCCCGCCTATGTAGAAAAAATGGAAGCCAATAAATGGTTGGGCGATAAGACCAAACAAGGCTTTTATAAGAAAACTAAAACTGCGGAAGGCAAGACAGAGATCCTGGCGCTTGACCTGAAAACATTAGAATACAGACCGCAAGCGAAAGTGAAATCGGCTACGCTGGACCTCACCAAGCCAATAGAGAATGTAAGGGACAGGATGAAGGTCTTTGCCGCCGGTAAAGATAAAGCCGCTGAACTTTTCAGGGCTTCTTTCTTTGGCTTGTTTGAATATGTATCTGACAGAATTCCCGAGATCTCGGATGAATTATATCGGATCGACGATGCCATGCGTGCGGGTTTCGGTTGGGATTTAGGCCCGTTTGAAGTATGGGACGCAGTAGGTGTAGCGGAAGCGATAGAAGGGATGAAGGGTTACGGACATGAGGCTGCAGACTGGGTGAAGGAGATGCTGGCCGCCGGAAATACTTCTTTTTATAAAGTAGAGGATGGCGTCAGGAAATATTATGATATCCCTTCTAAGGGTTATAAAGCTGTGCCAGGTGCAGAACAATTTATCATTCTTGATAATTTAAGGGGCAGCAATGTCATCTGGAAGAACTCTGGCGCATCCATCATCGATCTGGGCGATGGGATCATCAATGTAGAGTTTCATTCTAAAATGAATACCATAGGCGGCGATACGCTGCAGGCGATCAATAAAGCGATCGATATGGCGGAAAAAGAGTACAGGGGGGTGGTAATCGGTAATGACGGGGCTAATTTTTCTGCAGGTGCGAATGTAGGAATGATCTTCATGATGGCGGTAGAGCAGGAATGGGAAGAGTTGAATATGGCCATCCGGTTGTTCCAGAACACGAGCATGCGCATCCGCTATTCTTCTATTCCGGTGGTCGTGGCCCCGCACAATCTGACTTTGGGCGGAGGCTGCGAGTTTAGCCTGCATGCCGACCATGTACAATTAAATGCGGAGACCTATATGGGGCTGGTGGAGTTTGGTGTTGGGGTGATCCCCGGTGGAGGTGGTACAAAAGAGTTTGCTTTGCGGGCTTCCGATGAATTTAATGGGGATCAGATCGTGCAGAACGTATTGAAAGACCGCTTCCTGACTATCGGGATGGCCAAGGTATCTACTTCTGCGGAAGAAGCTTTCGAGCTGGGCTATCTGCAAAAAGATAAATATTCGGTTTCTATGAACAGAAGCAGATTGATCGCTGACGCAAAGGCCAAAGCAATTGAATTAGCCGATGCGGGGTATACGCAGCCGGTGCGGCGTAAGGATATCAAAGTATTGGGCAAACAGGGACTGGGTATCGTATATGCAGGCGCAAATACGATGTATTCGGGCCACTATATTTCAGAGCATGACAAAAAGATCTCTGAAAAACTGGGTTGGGTGATGTGTGGTGGTGATCTGTCGTCACCGACAGAGGTTACCGAGCAGTATTTGCTTGATCTGGAAAGGGAGGCTTTCTTATCATTATGTGCTGAGCGAAAAACGCTCGAACGCATCCAGAGTATAGTAACCAAAGGTAAACCTTTAAGAAATTAACAACATGCAGGAAGCATATATTATAGCAGGATATCGTACAGCAGTGGGCAAGGCCCCGCGTGGTGTATTTCGTTTTACGAGGGCAGATGATCTGGCGGCAGAGGTGATCAGACATCTGGTGGCTTCGGTACCTTCCCTGAATAAGGAAGAGATTGATGATGTAATTGTAGGTAATGCGACGCCGGAGGCAGAACAGGGCCTGAATGTAGGCCGCATGATCTCGCTGATGGGGCTCGATACGGATAAAGTACCGGGAGTGACGGTCAACCGTTACTGCGCTTCTGGTCTGGAAACGATTGCGACTGCAGTCGCTAAGATCAGGAGTGGAATGGCCGACTGCATCGTCGCAGGTGGGGTGGAGGTGATGTCGGGCATGCCTTTTGGCGGTTGGAAAGTGGTGCCAAACCCTGATGTGGCGCGGGACAATCCAGACTGGTACTGGGGCATGGGCCTGACTGCCGAGGCTGTGGCGAATGAATATAAAGTAAACCGCGAAGATCAGGATGAGTTTGCCTATCACTCTCACCGTAAGGCGGTGGAGGCGATTAAAAACGGTCATTTAACGGCTGGAGTATTGCCCATTACGGTCAATGAAAATTACCTGGATGCGGATATGAAAAAGCAAACACGCAGTTATGTGGTGGATACTGATGAGGGGCCGAGGGCGGATACCTCTTTAGAGAAACTGGCCAAGTTGAAGCCTGTGTTTGCGGCAGATGGCAGTATTACTGCCGGCAATTCTTCCCAGACTTCAGACGGAGCGGCCTTTGTATTGGTGGTATCTGAAAAGAAAATGAAAGAACTGGGTGTCGAACCTATAGCGCGTTTGGTGAGCTATGGCGTGGCCGGTGTACCGCCCAGAATTATGGGAATCGGGCCGATCTATGCCATTCCGAAAGCTTTAAAAATGGCTGGAATGACTTTAGACCAGATTGAGTTGATTGAGCTGAACGAGGCTTTTGCTTCGCAGTCGCTGGCTATAATCCGGGACCTAGGTCTCAACACAGATATTTTGAACGTCAATGGTGGCGCTATTGCATTGGGGCACCCATTGGGATGTACAGGGGCTAAATTGTCTGTACAGTTGTTTAACGAATTAAAAAGAAGAGATCAGAAATATGGAATGGTGACGATGTGTGTTGGAAGCGGGCAGGGTGCGGCTGGTATTTTTGAAATATTTTAGTAGTTGGATGTTAGTATTTAGAAAGAGCGCATCACAGACGCTCTAACTACCAACATCTAACTACTAAATACTATTTATATCACACATGCTATCTAACTACTAACATCTAATTACTAAATACTAAAAACATGGAATCTACAGATAAAAAGACAATTAAAGGTGGCGAGTTTTTGATTACAGAAACTCCTTATCAGGATGTGTTTATTCCTGAGGAATTTGATGAAGAGCAGCAAATGATTGCGCAGACCTGTCGTGATTTTTTAGCGGCAGAGGTGTATCCAAATCTAGATCGTATTGATGCGCAGGAAGAGGGACTGATGCCAACATTGATGGATAAGGCAGGTGAACTCGGTATTTTAGGCGTATCCATTCCCGAAGAATATGGTGGTTTTGGTAAGAATTTCAATACCTCTATGCTGGTGGCGGACGTTATCGGGGCGGGGCATTCTTTTGCGGTTGCCTTGTCTGCGCATACCGGTATCGGCACTTTGCCAATTTTATATTATGGGAGCCAGGAGCAGAAAGATAAATACATCCCTAAATTGGGAACAGGCGAATGGAAAGCCGCCTACTGTCTGACGGAACCCAATTCAGGATCTGACGCCAATTCCGGTAAGACGAAGGCCAAGCTATCGGAAGATGGAAAGCATTATATCATCAACGGACAGAAAATGTGGATCACCAATGGTGGTTTTGCAGATGTGTTCATTGTTTTTGCGAAGATCGATGACGATGCCAATCTAACGGCCTTTATTGTAGAGCGGGAATTTGGAGGAATTACCATGAATCCTGAAGAACATAAGATGGGCATTAAGGGCTCATCTACACGTCAGGTTTTCTTTAACGATTGTCCGGTGCCCGTAGAAAATATGCTTTCTGACCGCCAGAATGGTTTTAAGATTGCTGTAAATATTTTAAATATAGGCCGGATCAAACTGGCGGCGGCAGCGATTGGCGCTTCCAAGTCGGTCATCGATACAGCGGTCAACTATTCCAATGAGCGGATCCAGTTTGACCGTCAGATTTCAAAATATGGTGCCATTCGTTTTAAGATTGCCGAGATGGCGGCTAAGGTCTATGCGGTGGAATCTGCAAATTACCGTGCGGGACAGAATATTGATGATGCTTATGAGGCGTTGGTAGCCGGTGGAATGGATACCGGCAAGGCCAAATTGAAATCTACGGAGCAGTTTGCGGTCGAATGTGCGATATTGAAAGTATGGGGTTCTGAAGTGTTGGATTATGTAGTGGATGAGGGTGTGCAGATCTATGGGGGTATGGGCTTTTCTGCCGAGGCACCTATGGACCGGGCGTACAGGGACGCCCGGATCAACCGGATATTTGAAGGTACCAATGAGATCAACCGCCTGCTGACTGTGGATATGATGCTGAAGCGTGCTATGAAGGGAGAACTGGACCTCATGACACCGGCTACGGCCGTGGCTGCAGAGCTGATGAGCATACCTGATTTTGGGGAGCCGGACGATACGTTGTTTGCGGTGGAGAAAAAGATCATTGCCAATTTGAAAAAAGCGACCTTAATGGTGGCTGGCGCTGCGGTACAGAAGCTGATGATGAGCCTGTCCAAAGAACAGGAGATCTTAATGAATATTGCAGACATGGCCGGATACGTATACGTAGCAGAATCTGCATTGCTCAGGACAGAAAAATTAGTGAGCCTGCGTGGAGCGGAGGCTTGTGAAGGGCAGCTGAATATGATGCGGATCTATTTTGTAGAAGCGGTAGATGCGGTGCAAAAGGCGGGAAAAGAGGCGCTTTGGGCATTTGCCGAGGGTGATGAGCAGCGGATGATGCTGGTCGGATTAAGAAGATTTACCAAGATGGATGCCTTTAATGTGAAGGATACCAGGCAGAAAGTAGCGCAGCAAGTGATCGCTGCCAATAAATATTGTTATTGAGGACATAATTTTCATAACTAAACTGGGCGCCCTTAAGTAATTTAAGGGCGTTTTTTTGATCCTGCCTTTCGAGGTTTAAGTGTTAAAATTGGTTAAAAATTGTCAGGTCTATAATAAAAGACTATTTTTGTGCATTATGGTAAAAAGTAGAATTTTATTGGTCTTTTTTTTAGTGACTATGGCGTTAGCCGGTTGTAAAAAAGATAAGTATGATGCAGATAAACAGATGGCTATTGATGACGCTTTGATCGTCAATTACCTGGCAAAAAATAATATTGTAGCGGTTAAGCATTCCAGTGGGATTTATTATGAGATTATAAAACCGGGATCCGGCTCTATCGTCTATAATTCCACGACAAAGATCACCGCGGATTATACCGGGGTTTTATTGGATGGTACGGTGTTCGATAGTACCTATGGTAAGTCGCCTGCGACTTTTACACTGGGTGGAGTAGTTGCCGGCTGGCAGGTGGGAATACCCCTTATACAAAAAGGCGGAGAGATCAGATTGATCATTCCCTCTGTTCTGGCTTATCAAAATACCTCTTCCGGCGCGGTGCCTGCGAATGCTGTACTGGATTTCAAGATCCAACTGGTTAACGTTCAATAATTATTTATATGTTTAAGACAGCATCATTATATACCATTGCACTATTGGGCGTGCTCACTTTTTTTAGTTCCTGTAAACAGGAATATGAAGATATCAAGGATATTGACGACCGCAAAATTCAGCAATATCTTTTGCCAAGCAGCCTCACCCATACTAAGGATCCATCTGGCTTTTATTATCAGGTTTTAGATCCTGGAACTGGCGCTCCTTTATTAAATAAGGATTCGGTATTGTTTACTTTTGATTACAAGTCTTTGGGTGGTACTGTGTATTATTCGACTACAGAATATAGTAATGAGGGCAATTATCTGGGTTACATCTCCAGGGATAAAAATAGTATGTATCCAACTGATGCATTTCGAATTGCGCTTTCCGCGATCAAAAGGGGTGGAAAGGTCAGGGTCATTCTTCCTTCCTATCTGGCTTTTGGAAAGAACGGTCTGAACAATATTCCTTCCAATGAAGTGATCGTCGCTGATGTGGTTACTTTTCCCCAGGCCAATCAAACTGCATTGGATGATGCCAGGATTGCAGCTTTTTTAAGCAGTAAAGGCATCACCGCGACCCGTCACTCATCTGGTGTATACTATGTGGTCACTCAGGCGGGAACAGGTGAGTCTATAGAACTTACTTCGACGATTACCGCAAAATATACCGGACGTTTGTTGACTGGAACTGTATTTGAAGAAACTACAGGTGACAACACCCTGGTGAGTAGGTTGTCCGGTTTGATCCCCGGATGGCAAAAGGTATTGCCTTTATTTAAGCAAGGTGCAAAAGTCAGGTTGTTTGTACCATCTGTATTGGCCTATGGCACACAGGTACAGTCAGATATTCCGGCCAATTCCTGCCTTGATTTCGATATGGAGATTACTGCTGTAACGAATTAATACAAGCTTTAGGTTGAAAGTGCTTTTTTGAAAACTTTCAACGCCCTGTCTCTTGCAAAAGCATGTTCAACAATGGGTTGAACATGCTTTTGCACTTTTAGTTCGGGTACCCATTTATAGATGTATTCATTGTGAGGATCAAACTTTTTGGCCTGAAGCTCCGGATTAAAAACCCTGAAGTACGGTGCAGCGTCATTTCCAGACCCACATGCCCATTGCCAGCCACCGACATTGCTGGCCATTTCATAATCCAGTAATTTCTCTGCAAAGTAGGCTTCGCCCCAGCGCCAGTCGATGAGCAGGTGTTTGGTTAAAAAGCTGGCGACGATCATCCTTACCCGGTTGTGCATATATCCGGTTTGGTTGAGTTGCCTCATGCCAGCGTCCACTATCGGATAGCCGGTATTTCCTTCACACCAGGCCTGAAATTCACTTTCCACGTTGCGCCATTTTATGTTGTCATAAGCAGGTTTGAATGAGCGGTCCGCTGTTTGCGGGAAATGCCAAAGGATCATCATGTAAAAATCTCTCCAGGCCAGTTCCGACAGCCATTTGTCTGCATTTTGCCTTAATGCTTCCCTTGCTGCATGCCGTATGCTGATGGTTCCAAACCTAAGGTGCGGACCAATGTGGGTGGTCGCATCATCGGCAGGATAGTCCCTTCTTTCTTCATATTGAGTCAGCTTTGTTTTAAAATCTTCATCCGGAAATTTCTGTGCCGACCTTTCAAATCCAAGTTCCTCCAGCTGTGGAAAATGAGGTTGCTGGGTTTTGAACAGTTTACCGATATATTTTTCTGTTGGGTAGGCCTTGATGTAGAACTCATTGAGCTTTTGTCGCCATTGCCTGAAATAGGGTGTAAATACTGTATAAGGGTTTCCATCTGATTTGACAATCTCTTTCTTCTCAAAGATGACCTGGTCTTTATAGGATTTAAAGTCTATTCCTTCGGAGCGCAGGTATTCTGCTAAGGCATGATCGCGATACGTTGCGTAAGGCTCGTAGTCGCCATTGGTATATACCCGTTTGATGGAATAGGATTCCAGGAGTTGTGGCCATATCTTTTCGGGACTGCCATATTTGACCAGCAAAGAGGATCCTGACTTGGTCAATTGTGTATTGATCTCCTGAAGCGTATCGTAAATAAAAGTGATCCTTGCATCTTTTTTATCATTCAGCTTATCGAGGATGTTGCTGTCGAATATAAAAAGCAGCAGAACAGGATATTCACCTTTCAGGGCATGATATAGTGCGGCATGGTCATCGAGCCTTAAGTCCCGTCTTAGCCAGCAAATGCTGATGTCTTCTTTCATAAACTTCTTGCAAAATCTAGCGGTAGATGTCGCTCAACGCATCATCCAGCCGGGTAAATTTAAACATAAAACCTGTTTCCAGGATTTTTTGAGCAGAGGTATTTGTGCTCATGGTGGCTATTGTGCTCATTTCGCCCAAAATAAGTTTCAATAGTTTTTCAGGGACATGTATTGGCCAGAGGGGACGGTGTAGTTTTTTGGCCAATGCGGCAGTCAGTGTTTTATTGGTTACCGGAAATGGGGCACAGGCATTGTATGCACCGGAAAGCATTGGGTTTTCAATAGCGTGGACAAATATGTTGACTATGTCGTCTATATGCACCCAGGGCATCCATTGTCTGCCGGAGCCGAGTGGTGCACCAGCAAAAAAGCGGACTGGTTTTTCTATGGCTTGCAGCCCTCCGCCTTTTTTACTCAGGACGAAGCCTATCCTGATCTTTGCAATTCTCAATCCGAGTGTTTTACCCAGGTCTACTTCGCGCTCCCATTGACGGCAGCATTCGGCGAGGAAGCCGTAGCCATTTTCGCTGTCTTCGGTGAGGATCTCCTCTCCACTGTCTCCATAATAACCTACTGCAGATGCGGAAATGAAGTTTTTTACATCCGGACCATGTTCTTTGATCACCTTGTGCAGTAATCTTGTAGATAATACCCGGCTATCTATAATTTGTTTCTTTTGTTTGTCGCTCCATTTCTTTTCCGCTACACTTTCCCCTGCCAAATGGACGATGGTATCTATCCCGTCAACACAGGCGGGATCTATCGTTTGCTGATCGACATCCCAGACATAAGCCGGAACATCATCTGTTTTTTTTGAAGACCTAGACAAGACCGATACCTGATGTCCCTTTTCTTTTAAGGTCTTCAGCAGTTCTCTGCCCAGCAGACCACTGGCTCCGGTTATTAAAATGCGTTTCTTCATAAAAGTTTAACGATTGATGTAACTTTTAGTTTTACAATGTAGCATTTAATGTTTATCTTTTGTTTTGCTTATGTAAATATTGCAGCTGGATTCGCCTTACCGTGAAAATTGACATATTTTTGTAAATACAACAAACCTATTTTACGTTATGGATCAGATATCTGACAACTAGCCGCCGTAGGTCGTTTGAATGCCGCTGAAAGCAGCAGGTAACTATTAAAAACAAATGCATAAATGAAGTCCAGAAATATACTTGTTTGGTTTAGAAATGATCTTCGCTTACATGATAATGAAATGTTGGTGGAAGCAATTGCTAAATCTGATAAGATATTGCCCGTTTATTTTTTTGATCCGCGTCATTTCGTGTCTACTGAACAGGAGACATTTAAGACTGGTGTAAACAGGGCGAAATTTCTTTTAGAAAGCGTTGGAGAAATAAGAAAAGCTTTTCAGGGACTGGGTGGCGATATTCTGTTAATTAAGGGAAAACCGGAAGACGAACTTCCCCTGTTGGTCGAACAGATGGAAATTACAGAAGTATACCATCATAGAGAGGTTGCTGTGGAGGAGACCGATGTATCTACGCATGCAGAGGATATTTTGTGGAAGCATAAAGTCAATCTGAAGCATTTCATCGGACATACCTTATACAATAAGGAGGACCTGCCTTTTCCGATTAAGGATATCCCTGATGTCTTCACGCAGTTTAAGAAGAAAACGGAGAGAGATGCCATTGTTAAGCCCTGTATCTTGTCTCCTTCAGAAATAACCTTTGTGGAAACGGAGCATTGGGGCGATCTGCCAAATTTGGCTGATTTGGGTTTTGACCCGGAGAATGAGCTGTTGGCTGGCGATGGTGATATCAGAGGTGGTGAAAATGAGGGCCTGCTACATTTAGAAAGCCTTTTAATGTTGGGTTCAGATCTTTTCCAGAAGAGTGTTTCTAAAGGGACAGTGCTACAGGATAAGTGTATCTCTAAATTATCTTCCTGGTTGTCTTTAGGCTGCCTGTCTCCCCGTAAAGTATATTGGATGATCAAAGAGGCGGAGAACCTGCAAGGTTCAAATGCGTATTTTAACCAGGTCTTACTGGGATTGCTTTGGAGAGATTACTTCAGGTTTATGTTTAAAAAACACGGCCGTGCATTCTGTAATACTCCAGATTTGGATACCCATTTGCTTGTTGAAAATTCTTTTGCCCCTGATCTTTTTATGCAATGGAAAAATGGGGATACCGGTCATCCCCTGGTTGATAAATACATGGTTCAGCTCAATACTACCGGATTCATTCCGCATTCCGCAAGGCTGCTGGTCGCTACTTTTCTCATTTATTTTTTAAAGGTAGACTGGACTCTGGGAGCGGCTTATTTTGAGGAAAAACTCATAGATTACGCTTCTGCCAGTAACTGGGGCAACTGGGCCATCGTGGCTGCAGGCGGGGAGAACAAACAAAATAAAAGTGCATTCAGCCATGAAAAATATATGAAGCTTTTGGAGGCCGAAGGCGCGGCTTCTAAAACGCTGGTCTAGCCCCGCAGTTTATAACTTCCTTTTTTTTAGATATCTTCGACAAAAATTGTTTTTTAAACAAAGTTGTCTAACATTTGTTGTGAAATTAAGGTGCGTAAATTTTCTATCAGCGATATCGAAGGCCTAATTGGCATTAAAGCTCATACCATCAGGGCTTGGGAGACCAGATACAATCTTGTTCCTCCTAAAAGAACGCGTACCAATATCAGGTATTACAATGAAGAAGACCTGAAAGCCCTTTTGAATATCGTTACGCTCAATGAAAACGGGTATAAGATCAGCAGGATCGCAAATATGAGCAGCAAGCAGATTGCTGATCTTGTTACGCAATTGAAGACCGATTGGAGCAACAATACGGTGCAGATGCTCAACCTTTCCAATGCCACACTGGTCTATGATGAGGAGGAGTTTTCTAATATTTTATCCGGATGTATCGACGAAACCGGACTGATCAATACCATGGACGTAGTCTTGTTTCCCTTTATGAAAAGGGTAGGGATGCTGTGGCAAACGGGGACAATTAACCCTTCCCACGAACATTTTGCGTCCAATCTGATCCGCGACCGCCTCATTGTCGAGATCGATAAATTGAATAAGCCGTTGGTTAAAGCGCCGAAGAGATTTCTTCTTTTCCTGCCGGAAGCTGAAATGCATGAAACCGGCCTGTTGTTCGCCAGGTACCTGCTAAAGAAATGCGGACATGAGACGTTATATCTTGGGTCTGAGATTCCTTATACGGATTTAAAAAAGGTAGTGGAAGCGTATAAGCCTGATTTTGCCTTTATGGTTTTGACGTCTTTAAACCTGGGTAAAGACGTCAATAAAATTATAACTAAGGTGATGGATAACCTGCATACACCTTTGATCGTAGCGGGAAGTTTAATTTCGGAATTTGATATTCTGGTGAAGGATCAGCTGACACCATTGAAAAATGTATGCGATATCGTGGACTTTCTGGAAGAATTATAAAGAAAAGTGCCTTTATATGCATGTAAAGTTCTAATTTTGCAATACTTATAGCATAATCAAAATAATGGATAATTTATCTTATCTCAACGGCGCCAACGCCGAATACATCGACTCCATATACCTATCTTACAAGGAAGATCCTAATTCTGTTGAATTTGGCTGGCAAAAGTTTTTCGAAGGCTTTGATTTTGGCAGGGGTTCTGCCGGCACTTCGGTTGCCTCAGAGACACCAGAGCACTTTTTAAAAGAAATTAACGTGCTGAACCTGATCAATGGTTATCGCCAGCGTGGTCATTTATTTACGAAGACAAACCCTGTGCGGGAGCGGCGTGTACACCTGCCGACTTTAGATCTTGAAAACTTTGGCTTGAGTGATGCCGATCTGGATACTGTATTTACCTCTGGTGTAGAAATAGGTATTGGCGCAGCCAAACTGAAGGATATTGTTGCTTTATTAAAAAAGACTTATTGCCGCTCTATTGGAGCTGAATATAAATATGTCCGTACACCGGAAGTTTTAAGGTGGATCGAGGGGAAGATGGAAAGTGTGCAAAACACACCTAATTTCTCGATCGATGAAAAGAGACGGATCTTAAAGAAGTTGAATGAAGCGGTAAGCTTTGAGAATTTCCTGGGTACGAAGTTCCTTGGTCAGAAACGTTTCTCTCTGGAAGGTGCGGAGGCATTGATTCCTGCATTGGATTCGGTGATCGAAAAAGGGGCTGATCTTGGAATTGAGGAGTTTGTAATTGGTATGGCGCACCGCGGACGTTTGAATGTCCTGGCCAATATCATGCAAAAAACCTATAAAGATATTTTTGCTGAGTTTGAAGGAAAAGGCTATAGCGCGGAGTCCCCGTTTGGAGGCGATGTGAAATACCACCTTGGCTATTCTACAGACGTGACCACCAACGATGGTAAGAGCGTGCACTTAAGCCTTTGCCCTAACCCGTCGCACCTGGAGACAGTGAATGGCGTAGTGGAGGGTATGACCCGGTCTAAAATCGATTTTAAATATGGTGGGAATGATTCCCGCATCGCGCCTATCCTCATCCACGGAGATGCCTCCGTTGCCGGTCAGGGCATTGTATATGAAGTGATCCAGATGGCCGGTTTGGACGGTTATAAAACCGGGGGGACCATTCACCTGATCATCAACAACCAGATTGGTTTTACCACCAACTTTAAAGATGCGCGGACCAGTACCTATTGTACGGATATTGCAAAGGTGACTTTGTCGCCTGTGTTCCACGTCAATGGTGACGATCCTGAAGCATTGGTCTATGCCATTAACCTGGCGATGGAATACCGTCAGAAATATAAGAATGACGTGTTCATTGATATCCTGTGTTACCGCAGGTTTGGCCACAATGAGTCTGATGAGCCTAAATTTACCCAGCCATTGCTTTACAAAGCGATAGAGAACCATGCCAACCCAAGAGATATTTATATCCAGCAGTTGATCGGTGAGGGAAAATTAGAAGCCAGCCTGGCCAAGGAAATGGAAAAAGAATTCCGTGGTATTTTGCAGGAGCGCCTGAACGAAGCCAAAGAAATTACATCGACCTATCAGGACATCAAATTTGGCGGGGCATGGTCTGATATGCGTATTGCTACGCCTAAAGATTTTGATTCTTCGCCCAATACAGCAGTAAAGAAAACAACCTTACTGGAAATTGCCAAAAGGATCAGTACGCTGCCTACCGATAAAAAGTTCTTCAAGAAGATAGAGAAATTGTTTGAGGAACGCAGTAAAATGGCCAACACTACCCATGTGTTCGATTGGGCGATGGGCGAGCAACTGGCTTACGGTACTTTGCTGGCCGAAGGCAAAAGAGTGAGACTGAGCGGGCAGGATGTAGAGCGTGGTACGTTTTCTCACCGCCATGCGGTGCTGACTTTAGAGAATTCTGAAGAAGAGTATATCCCATTGGCGAATATCTCTGATCAACAGGCCCCATTTGATATTTACAATTCACACTTGTCAGAATATGGTGTTCTGGGTTTTGAGTATGGCTATGCCATGGCCAACCCAAATGCATTGACGATCTGGGAAGCGCAATTTGGAGATTTCTTTAACGGTGCTCAGATTGTGGTAGACCAGTATATCGCCAGTGCAGAAACCAAATGGCAGCGTGAAAATGGTTTGGTGATGTTATTGCCACATGGTTATGAAGGACAAGGTCCGGAGCATTCATCTGCAAGGATTGAACGTTTTATGGAGCTTTGTGCGGATTACAATATGCAGGTGACCAACTGCACCACACCGGCAAACTTCTTCCACGCCCTGCGCAGACAGTTTAAACGTGATTTCAGAAAGCCTCTTGTGGTATTTACACCTAAGAGCCTGCTGCGCCACCCTCAGTGCGTCTCGCCATTGGCTGACTTTACGGATGGCAAGTTCCAGGAAGTGATTGATGATGCGAATGTAAAGGCTGCCGATGTAACCAGAGTGTTGTTCTGCAGCGGCAAGATCTATTACGAGCTATTGGAGAAACAGCAGAAAGATCAGATCAAAGATGTGGCGATCGTACGTCTTGAGCAAATGTATCCTTTGCCGCTGGCGCAAATGGAGGCTGTGTACAAAAAATATAAGAAAGCCAAAGAAGCGGTGTGGGTACAGGAAGAGCCTGAAAACATGGGTGTATGGCCATATCTGTTGCGTAAACTGAGAAGAACCAGCTTTAGTGATATTGAAGTGATCTCCAGGAAGGAAAGCAGCAGTACGGCTACCGGTTTTGCAAGACAGCATGCAGATCAGCAGTCTTATATATTGGCCAAAGCTTTTGAGGTACCTGTTACTGAACAGGTGCAGAAGATTGCTAAGAAATCCGTGAGTAAAGTATTTAATGTAGATTAAGAAAAATAATACATCAGTTATGAGTTTAGAAATAAAAGTTCCGCCAGTAGGCGAGTCGATAACAGAAGTTGTTTTATCACGTTGGGTGAAAAATGACGGAGATGCGGTAGAAATGGATGAGGTGATCGCAGAATTGGAATCTGATAAGGCTACCTTTGAATTGACCGCAGAACAAGCTGGAACTTTAAGAACAGTAGCTGCTGAAGGTGATACTTTGGCCATTGGTGCTGTGGTTTGTAAAATTGAAGAGGGCGGTGCTGCACCTGCTAAAGCTAAAGAAGAAGCTGCACCGGCTGCAGAAAAGCCTGCTGCTGCTGCGGATAAAACTGCGGCACCGGTAGCTGAAAAATCAGGCGAGAGCTACGCAACAGGTACCCCATCTCCATCGGCAGGCAAAATCCTGGCTGAAAAAGGTGTGGATGCTGCCTCTGTGAAAGGCACAGGCGTAGATGGAAGGATCACTAAAGAAGATGCTGTAAATGCACAGAAAGCAGCTCCTGCTGCTGCGAAAGCAGAAGCCCCAAAGGCTTCAGCCGTTGCTGCTCCGGTAGCCGGATCGAGAAACGAGCGCAGGGAGAAAATGTCGCCATTGCGTAAAACCGTTGCCAAACGTCTGGTGACTGTTAAAAATGAGACGGCCATGCTGACCACCTTCAACGAGGTGAACATGAAACCGATCATGGACCTGCGTGGAAAATATAAAGATCAGTTTAAAGAGAAATATGGTGTTGGTCTGGGTTTTATGAGTTTCTTTACCAAAGCGGTATGTGAAGCATTAAAGGACTTCCCGGCAGTGAATGCAAAGATCGATGGAGAAGAAATCGTGTATAATGATTTCGCTGACATCTCGATTGCTGTTTCTGCACCTAAAGGGTTGGTGGTGCCGATCATTAGAAATGCAGAAAGCATGAGCCTTGCACAGATTGAGAAGACCGTGATCGAGCTGGCGACCAAAGCCCGCGACAGCAAGTTAACGATAGAAGAAATGACCGGTGGTACCTTTACCATTACCAATGGTGGTGTATTTGGATCCATGATGTCTACCCCGATCATCAATGCGCCACAGTCTGCAATTTTAGGGATGCACAATATTATTGAACGCCCGGTTGCCGAAAAAGGCGAGGTGGTGATTCGTCCGATGATGTATGTGGCTTTGTCTTACGATCACCGGATCATTGATGGGCGGGAATCCGTTGGTTTCCTGGTTAGGGTAAAACAACTATTGGAAGACCCGGCCAGATTGCTTTTAGGTATTTAAAAAACAATATATATAAGGGCCCGGATGTGATAGATCGCATCCGGGCCTTTTTTTGCCTCCCCACTGCCGTTTTTTTTTGTCTTTAGGGTAGTATGTTAATTTAAGTTTAATAAATCATTATCAAATTACTTAATTTGGCACCCTAAAATAACGATACTTGAAAAAAGAACAAACAATTGGTTTGAACTTGTATGGAGCCCTGGCGTACCGCTTTCTCCTGTTGCTGGTTTTATATGCCCTGTGCCGCGTCGGGTTTTACCTGTTTAATTACCACCTTTTTCAAAGCATTACATTTTCCAAATATGCCTATATCCTATGGGGAGGGTTGAAATTTGACATGTCGGCCTTGCTGTATATCAATTCACTGTTTCTCCTGCTCCATATTATTCCCTTTTCATTCCGATATAAAGAAGGCTATCAGCGTTTCTGCAAATGGCTATTTATCATAACCAACAGCATCGGTGTACTCGCCAATTTCGCTGATTTTGTCTATTTTAAGTATACCCTGAAGCGTACTACAGCTACTTTTTACAGCCAGTTCGTTAATGAACAGAACAAATTTAAGTTGCTTATTGATTTTTTCAGGGACTACTGGTACCTCGTCGTTCTTTTTGGTGTATTCATCTGGCTCTTTATAAAGCTATACGATCTGGTTCTGGTAAAACCTAAGAGCCCTTCCGGCTGGCCTGTTTTTGCATTGCATACTGCTTTTATGGTGGTCATTTTGCTGGCGTCCTTTACCGGTGTACGGGGTGGCTGGGGGTCGGGGACCAGGCCCATTACCCTAAGCAATGCCGGAGAGTATGTAGATACGCCAGACCAGATGAGCCTGGTACTAAACACGCCTTTTTGTATATTCAGGACACTCAAGGCCTCTAAGCTCAAGCTTCTTCATTATTATGAAGATGGAGAATTAAATGCCATCTATAGCCCGATACACCTGCCGGCAGATACCGGCAAATTCAATAAGCTCAATGTGGTGTTTCTGATCATTGAAAGTCTGGGGAAGGAGCACGTGGGGAGCTTAAACACCGATCTGGATGGAGGGAAGTATAAAGGCTATACACCTTTCATTGATTCATTGATCTCAGAGGGCTATACGTTTACACAAAGCTATGCCAACGGGCGCAAATCCATCGATGCCCTGCCTTCCATCATATCCGGTATTCCCTCTATCCGGGAGCCTTTTGTGCTTTCCATTTACTCCGGCAATAAAACCAGCAGCATCGCCAAAGTCCTGGGGGATGAGGGCTATGAGACCGCTTTTTTTCATGGCGCTCCCAATGGTTCCATGGGTTTCTCTTCTTATACCCATCTTGCGGGAATAAAGCATTATTTCGGACAGAATGAATATAAAAAGAAGGGCGACAATGATGGCACCTGGGGCATTTGGGATGACCCTTTTATGCAATATATGGCCCAGACGATGAACACCTTCAGGCAGCCGTTTTTCTCTGCCTTTTTCTCTTTATCATCACACCATCCTTTTAAGCTGCCAGAGGAATATAAAGGCAAATTTCCTAAGGGGCCGCTGCCTGTGCAGGAAATATTTGGGTATACCGATATGGCCTTGCGCAATTTCTTTAAAACGGCATCTGCCATGCCCTGGTATAAAAATACCCTGTTTGTGCTCTGCGCAGACCACGCCACCGTCTCTTATTATCCCGAATACCAGAATATTCCGGGGTATTTCTCTATCCCTATAGTACTGTATTACCCTGGCGGGAATTTGAAGGGTAAGTCGGATAAACTGGTGCAGCAACTTGATATTACGCCCACAGTATTAAACTATCTTCATTACGACAAGCCTTACTTTTCATTTGGCTTTGATGCATTTTCGAGGGATGCGCATAATTTTGTGGTCAACAACAACGACGGCAATTTCAGTTTTTACCAGGGGGATTATATGCTGGTCAATGATGGAAAAGAGAGTATTGCTTTATACAATTTAAAAAACGACCGTCTTCTCCAGCACAATATACTCAACCAGGAAACATTGACCGCACATAAGATGGACAGGTATTTCAAGGCTTTCCACCAGCAGTACAACAATAGAATGATCGGCGATCAGCTGACTGCGAAGTAGAAGAGGCACCCATCCTTTTTCTCCCGGGGCGCAGGTGCTTGTCATTTAAGTAATATTAGATTAATGTTATTTTTTTAGGCAGAGGTTGTAATTACCACATATAATCTAAATCTTTGGGGGTTGAAAAAAAGATGTATTGCGTATAAAAGATAATTTACTATCGGTCATCAGGTTTGGCATCACAGGTGCCTCTGGGATGCTCATAGATTTTTTTCTCACCTGGCTGTTTAAGGACCAGTTCCATATCAATAAGTTTCTTGCCAATGGCATTGGCTTTTCAGCAGCAGTGACGTCCAATTACCTGATTAACCGCGCCTGGACATTCAAAAGTACAGAAGCCAGGATGGGAAAACAGTTTGCCGGATTTATACTGGTGTCACTGATTGGCTTGCTCCTGAATACTTTTTTTATCTATTTGTTCAACAATCTCCTGCTTATTCCGTTTTATGTAAGTAAGGTCATGGCCATAGGTCTCGTTTTTTTCTGGAACTATGGCGCTAATTTTCTGATTGTTTTTAAGAAGTCAAGACATGACTAAAACCTTTTTTAACCCCTTTGTTCTTTAATCCCCTTATGCCTCATACCTTATCAGATAAGACAACAAAATGGCTTTATTTCTTTATCACCATAGCCGTACTGGTAAATTTTAGTGGCTTATTTGTTGTTATTCTTGGGCCGGACGGCGCGCTGTATGCCTCTATATCCAAAACAATGGCCTTGAACAACAATTTCCTGGAGCTGTTTGTCGATGGAAAGGACTGGCTGGACAAGCCCCATTTTCCTTTCTGGATTGCCGCACTTTCCTTTAAGTTATTTGGCTTCAGCACCTGGGCTTACAAGCTTCCTGCCGTGCTTTTTTCTATGCTGGGCGCCTGGTATACCTATCGGTTTGCGAAGGACCTGTACGGTCGGAAGACTGCGTTGTGGTCGGTCCTGATCTACCTGACTGCCGAGCACCTGGTGATCTCCAATATGGATGTGCGGGCTGAGCCTTACCTGACCGGCCTGATCATCGCCAGCGTCTACTATTATTATAAAGCAAAAATCAGCACATCCTGGTTCTTTCCGATTTTGCTGGGTTCCGTATTTGCCGGATGCGCGGTGATGACCAAGGGCATATTCGCATTGATCCCCATCTGTGGGGCTATAGCAGGGGAGATCATGTTCAAAAAAGAATGGAAGTCGTTGTTCAATATAAGATGGCTCGTTGCGGCGGTCCTGGTCTTCATCTGTATGCTCCCTGAGCTGTTTAGCCTGTACTATCAGTTTGATCTGCATCCTGAAAAGGTGGTTTTCGGACAGACGAAAGTTTCCGGATTGAAGTTTTTCTTCTGGGACAGTCAGTTTGGCCGTTTTTTCAATACGGGCCCTATTCAAAAATCCAGTGGCGACCCTTCGTTTTTTCTACATACTATCCTTTGGGCTTTTTTGCCCTGGTCGCTTTTGTTTTATGCCAGCATCGTTCAGTTTGTGAGGATCAATTTTAATAAAGTCCAGCAGGCAGAATGGTATTGTATTTCCGCTGCGCTGATCACTACCCTTATTTTTTCGGCTTCCAAATTCCAATTGCCGCATTACATCATTATAGTTTTTCCCTTTTTCTCCATACTCACTGCGCAGTATGTATGCCGGTTAAAGTTCAAGAAAACGGTCAATACCGTCCGCCTGACGCAACTGATTGTGATCATCCTGATGCTGGCTACGGTTGGTGTACTCCATTTTTTCTTTGCGCCAAAGCAGGTGCCTGTCGTTGCTGTTTTGCTTTTGGCGGCTGGTGTTGCTTTGCTTATTGCGGTTTCTTTGACCCCAATTAACGGGCAGTTTAAAATCCTGTTCCAGTGCTGTTCGGTGGCGTTCCTGGTCAACATTTATTTCAACCTGGTGTATTACCCCAACCTGGTCAAATACCAGGCAGATAATGAGGCTGCATTTTGGTTGAATGCGCACAATCCTGATCAGCTTCCGGTCGTGCAAAAGAAAAACGGGCATTCCCATGCGATGAGCTTTTATCTGGATCAACCCTTATGGATAATGAACGATGGAGCACCATTGCCCAAACCACCTTACATCTTGTTTGCCGATGCGCCCTTCATCCAGCAATTGGAAAAGGAGGGAAAGAAGGTAACGCACATCAAGAGTTTTGATCAGTTCCGTGTCACCCGGCTAAATGGCACTTTCCTGGATCACGAAACCCGTTCCACTGCGGTGACTACCGATCAATTGGTTGTCATTAAATAGAAAGAAAATTCAATAAACCATGGTCGCCATGTCGTATTTGTATAGAGGTTTACGTAACTTTACGCAAAAAAAATCCTTAATATGCAATACGATGTAGTTGTAATTGGCTCGGGCCCGGGCGGTTATGTTGGAGCAATCAGATGCGCCCAATTAGGCTTAAAAACGGCAGTTATAGAGAAATATAAAACCTTTGGCGGCACCTGCTTAAACGTGGGTTGTATCCCATCAAAGGCCCTGTTGGATTCTTCAGAGCATTTTCACAATGCAGCGCATACCTTCAAAACGCACGGTATCGAGCTTAAAGACCTGAAGGTAGATATGCCTCAGATGATTGCCCGTAAAGATGACGTGGTCGCTCAAAATACCGCGGGGATTCAATATTTGTTTAAGAAAAATAAGATTGATGCCTTTGAGGGCCTTGGATCTTTCGTAGATAAAAATACCATCAAGATTACCAAAGACGGTAAATCTGAAACCATCACTGCAAAAAATATCATCATTGCCTCAGGTTCGAAGCCAACGGCATTGCCTTTTTTGCCTATTGATAAAAAACGCATCATTACCTCTACAGAGGCCCTGAATATTAAGGAGGTCCCTAAGCAGATGATTGTCATTGGAGGCGGGGTGATCGGCCTGGAGCTGGGCTCTGTCTATGCGCGCTTAGGTACTAAAGTTTCTGTGATCGAATTTATGCCTTCTATCATCGGAACGATGGATGCTGGGTTGGGCAAAGAATTGCAGCGTGTGCTAAAAAAATCCCTGGGCATGGAGTTTTTTATGGGACATAAAGTGACCGGCGCTACTGTAAAAGGCAAGAAGGTAACCGTTACAGCCACCAACGCAAAAGGTGAAGAAGTGAAATTTGACGCCGATTATTGCATTGTGGCTGTTGGCCGTACCGCTTATACAGAAGGATTGGGCCTGGAAAATATTGGCATCAAGACCGAAGAGAGAGGAAATAAGATCCCTGTCAATGACCATTTGGAAACGACAGTGCCTGGCGTATATGCCATTGGTGATGTGGTTAAAGGCGCGATGCTTGCCCATAAGGCAGAAGACGAAGGCGTATATGTTGCAGAGCGTATTGCCGGACAAAAACCACACATCAATTACAACCTGATCCCTGGTGTAGTGTATACCTGGCCGGAAGTAGCGTCAGTAGGTTATACTGAAGAGCAGTTGAAAGAAAAAGGACTTCAATATAAAGCCGGATCATTTCCATTCAAAGCCAGTGGGCGTGCGAAAGCGAGTATGGATACCGATGGGTTTGTGAAAGTATTGGCCGATGCTAAAACGGATGAGATCCTGGGTGTACATATGATTGGTCCCCGCGCAGCGGATATGATTGCAGAAGCGGTAGTGGCTATGGAATTCCGCGCATCAGCGGAAGATATCGCCAGGATCTGTCATGCACATCCTACCTATACCGAAGCGATGAAAGAAGCCGCTATGGCAGCCACTGAAAACAGGGCGATACATATTTAATTTTCTGGATATATTCAGAGGATGTCCTTGTGTTTCTTGCCTGATAGGGGAGAAATGCAGGGACATTTTATTTGAGCACCCAATAGCCCAGTGCGAGCCAGATCAGTCCTTTGATCAGGAAAAACATAAATCCCCAAAAACCCAGCCGCTTCAGCCATTTCAGCAGCGCCGCTTTTTTCGATGAAGGGGCATGGTGTTCCATCTTTCAAAGATATTAATTTTGAGAATTATTTACTACCGGATCGGTTTAAAAAAGCCAGGGTTTGGTCGCAGACTTCCTGAAGTTGAGGAGGTAAGGTGGTAGAGGTATATGGATGGCTGGCCCCGAAAACATGATTGGCACCTTCTATTTTATGAATGGTGGCGCGGGGTTGGGCCTGGGCCAGTTTTTGGGCCAGGCTGAAATCTACATTCACATCCTGATCGCCATGCAGGATTAGCCAGGGGACAGAGACTTTTTTAGCAGCATGTATAATGTTGAAGGCTTCCTGGTTTGCCTTAAAATCACGCAGTAAAGTGACATTCAGGGGCATTTTCTCTTTTGTTCTGGCATTGATCACTTCGATGCTTCCATTTTTGACCCATTCTTCTTCCTGTTCTTTTTTCCACAGGCTGGAGAAATCTGCGATGGCCGACCAGGTAATGAGCTTGCTGATCCGCTTATCTTTGGCCGCCTGCAGGATCACGAGTCCGCCGCCACGGCTGTGCCCGATGAGGCTGATGGGCTCCCCTTCATATACTTTGGTCAGGTGGTCGAGCATGGTACCCAGGTCTGCCATTTCCCTGCTAATGGTATTGTCCGCAAAGGCTTGTATATCTGTAATGTCGTTGGGCTGATCTTCAGATACGCCGCCGTGTGATAGGTTAAACTTGATAAAGCGATAGCCATTTTCGGCAAAGAAGGCTGCCGAAAGGTGATGTGCGCCCCAGTCCTTAAAGCCTTTAAAACCGTGGACAAACAATAGGATTCCTTTAATGGCTTGCTGAGCGTCATAGCTGCAGTCGGCCAGCATGGTCCTGCCGGCATCGCCTGTCAGGCGAAAATGTGTCGTTTGAATCATGCGGTAATTTAGCAATTAGTTTGCCAAAATGTGGCTGCGCTGTCATTGGCATGTGCTTGCTGTTGGCTGAGGACAAGCAGTGGTCAAATAAAGGGTTGGGAGGGGAGTTCAGTATATGGATTCCCTGCAGCATTACATGGAAAGTGAAGTTTTGAAACAAAAAAAATGCACATTTTGTCAAAGGCCATTTTGTATATACGTTTGTAGGAAGGATTTAGTAACTTAGATATCGGATAAACTTATTATAATGGCTGCTTACAGCGCACATACTGACCAGGAATTACTTGAACAGCTTCGTTTGGGGGATAGCTCTGCTTTTAATGTGCTTTATACTACGTACTGGAAGAAGGTATATGGACAGGCCTATAAACGGCTTCAAAATACAGAGCAGGCGAAAGACATTACGCAGGAGGTATTTGTGAGCCTTTGGGCGAGGAAGGAGGTGAACCGGATTGATAACCTTACAGCTTATTTTTTTACTGCGGTGCGGAATAATGTGTTTAAGCTGCAAAGGAAGCAGGAGCTTTTTACGCCGGTCAATGATTTGATGGAAGAACTGTATGCATCGCCAAACCAGGCTGATGCACTGCTTCTGGAACATGAATTTTTTAGTTCGCTGGGCTCCCTGGTAGAAACCTTGCCGCCTGCGCAGCAGCAGATATTTAAAATGCGGTACCAGGAAGAGCTGAGCACACAAGAAATAGCGGATAAACTGCAGATTTCTCTCAAAACGGTACAGAACCAACTAGGAAGGGCATTATCACAACTGCGTACGATGATGACGCTGCTGGCGGTGTTGTTTTATATAAATGATAAATAAATAAAAAAACTTTCATTTGGCGTGGGGGATTTTCCGAGTTGTGGCTCATGTATATAAAGGGGCATTATTCCCTGATGTAAATTATGACAAAACAGGAGTATTTTAAGTTGCTGGATAAGTATGAGGCGGGGCTCGCTACTCAGGAAGAAGAGCGCTTGCTGCATGCTTATTATAATCTGTTTGATTTACGGAAGGATGGATTGCAACAGCTGAATGAAATGCAACTGACACAGTTAAGCTCGAACATCAAGGAGAATATTGATCAAAAAATCATGAGTGAAGCCGATCAGCGCAGGCAGATTAAACTATGGCCACGCATCGCGGTGGCGGCCGCTGCGGTAGCAGCGATTACTTTGGGCACCTGGTTATACGTGAATGAGATTGCTTCGTCGCGAAAAGCTTCTCGCAATGACGACTTAGTGGCCAACGACATCGCACCAGGCAAAAACACCGCAACCCTTACCCTCGCAGACGGCAAAGTAATAAACTTAAGCGATGCTAAAACAGGAGTAATCATCGAGGCTACAAGCTTTAAGTATAGCGATGGCTCATCAGTTTTGTCATCCAGAGGTATGGCGAAGGATCTCGGGCCAACCGGCCCCGGCACAACAAATGGACGAGGTCCCTCCAAAGTCGGGATGACAAATGGGGTCGGCATGACGAGTGTGGCAACGCCCCGCGGTGGCACCTATCAGGTGACGCTGCCGGATGGCAGCCGGGTCTGGCTGAACGCAGATTCAAAAATTGAGTTCCCTTCACAATTTGTTGGACGAGCGCGTAAAATAATTCTTTCGGGAGAGGCGTATTTTGAGGTTTCACACAATAAATTGAAACCCTTTGTAGTGCAAACCGACAAGCAACAAGTAACCGTGCTGGGTACTCATTTTAATATCAACAGCTATGCTGATGAAGGCAGCACTAAAACAACCCTACTCGAGGGATCTGTAAGCGTATCCACACAGCCCGCCCTTTCTTCGTCATCAGGCGGGCTTACCTCATCGTCATTGCGAGGGAAGCGCAGCGACGAAGCAATCTCAAAAGGCGCAGCCGTTTACCTCAAACCCAACCAGCAATCCATCCTGAGCAACAACAACCGCATAACAGTCAATACAATCGATGCGGAAGCATCCATCGCCTGGAAGAACAACAAATTCGTATTTGATGAAACAGACATTCGGTACATCATGCGCATGATAGCACGATGGTACAATGTCGAGATCGTGTATACAGACGCTATACCTGAAGAAAAGTTTTGGGGATCGGTATCGAGGTATGAAAACGTATCAGAGGTACTAAAATCCCTGGAGCAGACGGGAAAGATCAAATTTAAAATAGAGGGGAGGAAGATTATCGTCACGAAATAGAGCAAGGAACAGGTACCACAACAAGCGTAAGTGGCATAAAAAAGCCAGAAGTGTTCGTACCACTTCCGGCTAAATGGCCATTATGTTAATAAAATTTTTGCGAACAGTATTAACTAAAAACCAAACAAATGTATCGAAAAATTATACAAATAATGCGACTAACCACCGTCATATTGTTAGCATCTCTTTTGCAGGTTAGCGGCTCTACGCTTGCCCAAAAGATCAGTTTGACCAAGTCAAATGCACCGCTGAAAGCGGTATTAAAAGAAATTAAAAATCAGAGCGGCTACGACTTTATCGCTACAGAAAGCCTGTTTAAAATGGCTAAGCCTGTCAGCATCAATATCAGAAACACCGATTTTGAAGCGGTATTAAAGCAGGTTTTTGATGATCAGCCTTTGACCTACAGTATTAACAGTACAACCATTACCATAAAGGAGAAATCCCCCTCTTTATTGGATAGGGCGCGGGATGTCATCCAGAGTGCAACGAAGGACCTCCTTCAGGATCTCATTGTCCGGGGTAGGATTTTGGATGAGGGGGGTAGGCCGCTGGAGGGGGCGACGGTGGTGTTGAAGGGGTCTAATAGGACGGTAAAGACGGATGTGAAGGGTGAGTTCGTCCTTGCGAATGTGCCGGATGATGGGGTGTTGGTGATTAGGTATGTGGGTTATAAGCAATTGGAGATTGGATTGAAGGATGCGGTGATGCCTTTGGAGATTAAGTTGAATGTGGCGACTGGGGAGTTGGAGGAGGTGAAGGTGGTTTACAATACTGGATATCAAGAGTTGAACAAGGAGCGTGCTACGGGATCATTTGTGCAGATAGATAATGAACTTTTTAATAGGCGAGTAGGTGGAACAGTACTGGAAAGAATTGACAATTTGGTACCAGGAATGCTGGTCCGTGGGGAAAATACAGGAAACCAACGTCTAGATAATTATACCATTCGAGGCGTGAGTACGATTAATGCCAGTAAGCGGCCTCTACTTGTTGTAGATAATTTTATCTATGAGGGTGATCCAGACCAATTGAATCCTAATGATGTGGAAAGTGTGACGATTTTAAAGGATGCTGTTGCTGCGAGCATTTGGGGTGCAAGAGCAGGTAATGGGGTGATTGTCATTACCAGTAAAAAAGGGAAGTTAAATTCAGGTCCTTCGCTTTCTTTTAATAGCAATGTCACTGTTGGTGAAAAACCGGATCTTTTTAAAATGCCAGCGGTTACTTCAAAGGATGTGATAGCTTTACAAAAGAGACGTTTTACTGAAGGTTATTATGACGGGGCGCTTAGCGACGATTATTATTATCCTGCTTTATCTCAATTAGTGGAAATACTTGCTTTACAAAGAAGTGGGATTATAAGTACTGATGAAGCCAATGCTCAAATCACCAAATATGAACAGCATGATGTAAGGAAAGATATCCAGAAATATTTATTGCAAACAGCCATTGCACAGCAACATCATTTAGGTGTATCCGGAGGTGGAGACCTGTATCGCTATTCCGGATCTGTTGGTTATAACCATAGCCGTCCTAATGAAATCAATATAAAAAATGAAGGCATAACCCTTAACTTCAACAACACCTGGACACCAATAAAAAATCTCGAGATCAATGCTCTGTTGAATTGGATGCAAACTACTGGTCAGAGTAAAAATAGTCTTGGCGGGTATAATGATATTATAAAAGGAGGCCCAAATCAGCGCTTAGCAGATGAAGATGGAAACGTACTGTCGATACCGAAAAATTATAGAATGGGTTATGTAGATACGGTTAGTTTTCCTGGAAAACTAGACTGGCATTACAGTCCTCTGAATGAAGCCCGTAATGGAAATGTCGTTGCAAAAGGATATAATACACGCATTAATGGATCTATTAACTATGTTATTTTGAAAGGTTTGAAAATAGATTTAAGTTATAGTTGGCAAAAAGGCACAAGTGATAATACTAGAATTCAAGATCTAAACACTTATTATACACGTAATTTGATTAACACGTTTACCCAAACAGGGCCAAATAATCTACCTGTTTATCCTTATCCATTGGGAGGAATTTATAACCGAAGTAATACTGATCAAAGTGCATGGACCTCTCGTGCAGGATTGACCTTTAGCCGGACTTTTGATAAACATGAGATCGGTTCCGTTTTTGGAACAGAAATTAATGAATCTAAATCAAACATAACAGGTATGCCAACGCAATTTGGATTTAATCCGGCTACAAATGTTTTTGGAGCAATCAAGCCTGGTACTTGGGTAAGGAGACCTGGGGGTGGTTCGCAAATGATTGGTGTCGAATTGCAAAATCTACTTGGCAAGTTAAATAGATTTGGCTCTAATTATGGTATCCTGGGGTATACCTACGATCAAAAGTATACTTTAACCGCAAGTGGAAGGATTGATCAAAGTAATTTTTTTGGAGTTGAAGCCAATGACCGTAAAAAACCAACCTGGTCTGCTGGTTTAAAATGGGATATCGGAAAAGAGAAGTTTTATGATATTTCTGAAATATCTTTGTTGACTTTAAGGGCGACATATGGTTATAGCGGAAATACAAATCCGGGAATTTCTCCATTTGCGACCGCAAACTACTATAGTGGTACAGATCCGCTATATGTACCATATGCCAAAATAGTAACATCTCCAAATCCTGAATTGATATGGGAAAAGGTACGCCAGATCAATTTAGCTCTCGATTTTGCTTTGAATGATCAGCGTATTTCGGGTAGTCTAGAGGTTTATCAAAAAAAGGCAATTGATCTGATCAGTGCAATCACTGTCGACCCAACCAGTGGCTTTCTTGAATACACAGGTAATAACTCCAGTATACAAGTTAAAGGCGTGGAGCTAGCTTTGAGTACAAAAAACTTAGATGGTGCATTTAAATGGAACAGCACTTTAAATGTTGCTTTTCAAAGAGATAAAGTAGTTGCTTATTCGGTAGCTCCCCCTGAAACAGGGGGGCAGTTTGAAGGAGTAATTATTGGAAAGCCGCTAAGTGCTCTTTACAGTTTTCGCTGGGCGGGTATAAATCCAGCAGATGGAGATGCTCAGTTTTACATTGGAGACCAGAAACTAGGGTCTTCTTATGAGAATGTTTTCCTCAAAGTGAAGCAAGAAGATTTGGTTTATCAGGGCCAGACTAGTCCAACAGTATTTGGTGGCTTTCGACATAATTTTAGCTATAAAAACATAGCCATATCTTTAAATCTTACCTATCAGTTTGGTCACTATTTTAGACGTGAGACTTTTGGGGGTAATTTTGACGATTCGGGTTTATGGCAACATGAGGATTATTTAAAAACCTGGAAGGTTGCTGGAGATGAACAGACGACCAATGTCCCTGGTTTTTTGGATTATTATCCTGACAACAGGTATGCGGTTTATCAAGCAGCTGATATCTTGGTTGAAAAAGCAGATCACATCCGTTTGCAAGATGTTAGGTTAAGTTACAGCCTTAGTAAAACTGCTGTTAAATCATTGCCATTTAAGAATATATCATTGTATTTATATGCTAATAATTTGGGTATTGTTTGGAAAGCGAGTAAATATAATCCTGATACTAAAAATGGTTTGATTGTTCCTCCTTTGAAAACTATTGCTTTTGGACTTAATCTTACATTTTAATCTAATTGTCATGAAAACAAGATACACGATACTAATTATTATAGTGCTAAGCCAATTGATTGTAGGCTGTAAGAAATCAGATTGGTTTGACGTAAAATCTGACATCAATAAAACTGTTCCTGTTACATTAGAAGATTTTGAGTACCTAATGAATGATATGTTTTTTATGAATGTTGAAACACCAGGCCTTGCTGAGGTTGGGTCTGATGGACATTTTATTCCAGAAAATCGATGGAATAGTTCGGCGATCAATGACGTGGAACGTAATGCATATACGTGGTCGCTCAATTTTTCCAATTTAAAAGTAAAAGATTGGAATGCGAGTTATAAGCGGATTTTTCAATGCAATTTAGTGTTGGATGGATTGAAGAGGTTTTCTGCTAATACTGATCAAGTTCGTTATAATTCTATAAAAGGGAATGCCTTATTCCACCGGGCTAAAAACTATTATGATTTGGCGCAGATTTACGCGCAGCCCTTTCAAGCAAGTAGTGCTAATTCGGATATTGGTATTCCTTTAAAAGATGGAATTGACGTTACAGAACCTGCCCAACAAGCATCTGTAAAGCTTACTTATGAGCAAATTATTGCCGATCTTAACAGCGCTACAAACCTGTTGCCTTCATTACCAAAATTAAAAACAGAGGGATCAAAAGCTGCCGCCTTTGCTTTACTTGCGAGGATCTATCTTGCTATGGGTGACCATGCAACTGCAGGATTATATGCCAATTCTTCTCTTAACTTATATAATAGGTTGATCGATTTTAATGCGGTTGATATTAATGTGACAAGTATGGGTCGGTTTAATCTGGAAACCATTTTTTACGCCCAGAGAACAGCCGTTTACAGATCAACATGGTTGCCTGGAATTGCTCTTGTAGATCCAGAATTTTACGCCTTATATGATAATAACGATCTCCGAAAAACTCGTTTTTTTACTGTAAATTCTATTGACGTCACTTTTAAGGGGAATTATACATTATACGGGGAAGGTTTTGACGGTTTGGCAGTAGATGAACAATATTTAATTAGAGCAGAGTGTTTTGCAAGAGCCGGTAATACGACGGCTGCGATGAAAGATCTAAATGATTTATTAAAGACAAGATGGAGCAATGCAGTTAATTATCCCGTTCGTACCGCTACAGATGCAGAAGATGCGTTAAGGCAAATCCTTTTAGAGCGAAGAAAAGAGTTGCTGTTCCGTAACCTCCGTTGGACAGATTTGAGACGTTTAAATTTAGATCCCCGGTTTAAAGTAACGTTGACACGTACTATTGGTGGTAAGACTTATACTTTGGAGCCTGGAAGTTACAAATATACACTGCCAATTCCTACTGATGTGTTACAGCTTGCGCCCCAGATGAAACAGACGCCGGGGTGGGAGTAATATGATTAAATACTTCGTCATGTTGAATTTATTTTGCTTCGCAGCTACTTCGTGGTCAGCATCCCGCACTCGCTAAAGTAACATGCTAAAAATGAGATGCTGAAATAAATTCAGCATGACGAAAACTTAAAACATACAAATAATGAAAATCTTAAATATTTATTTAACAATGGCCATTTGGCTGTTGTCTCTAACAGCTATTGCCCAGGATTCTTATGAGAATAATAAGATTCAGGCAGACAGTGCCTGGTCTAAATTAAATAAGGAATATGATTCCAGGGCATACGATTTTGTTTCATTGCAGACTGCTTTATTAAAATTTCGCGAAAACGGTTACAAGTTCTGGAGGATGTTTCCTGATGACTCCAGGAAGTATGAGTGGCTGTATAAAACAGTTGTAGATGGCAGAGCAATTTTGTATTGGGAAATTAACGACAGCGACACATCTTATAAAAGTTACTTATATAAAGGAGATATTCCGCGAAAGAGTTATAGTTGGCTGGTTGATAGGAAAAAACTGCAAGAATGGGAAAAGGTTTATCTCCAGTTAAGAGAGGAATTACTACTTTATTGTGCTAAAAATCCTCAATTTGCCAATGCACATTTTGGCTCGATGCCAATTGATTATTTTCTACTTGTTGCTGAAATCAAAACGCTTTTGTCACTCAGTTTAAATCAGGCATATAGAAAAGGGAGTAAGATTGATCTGACTGAACTTGAACGACTTCTCAATGAATCAGCAGCATATCTTAAACCATATAAGGACAATCCGGCACTCATCAAACCTTTTTTTGGTCATCTGAGTTGGGGCTTTATGGATATTCATGAACAATATGGGTTAAGTATTGAGGATATGAAAACCTTTTTTAATTCTCTAAAAATGACTAGTAGCTCTGTTTTAAGAGAATGGGCTATCCAAAAAGGTAGTTTGCTTGCCTTAAAAACTGAGCCTATGATTTTAAAGTATGTTTCGACTAAGGGCGACACTATTGATCTGGAAAAATTGAGGGGTAAGGTTGTATTGCTAGATTTTTGGTCAACGGGCTGTTCTTCTTGTATTGCAAGAATGCCTGCGATTAAGGCTGTGTACGATAAATATAAAGACCGAGGTTTCGAAGTTATATCTGCTTGTCTGGCTAATAATAATGAATTGGCTAGAATAGAAGCCATTGAAGAAAAAGTAGGCGCTAACTGGCCATTATTGATGATTGGCTGGGGAGAGCATACTCTAGGACAACAGATATGGCGGAAATACGGATTTCTTGGGGTACCTCAATATATCTTACTGAATAAAGAAGGTAAGGCGGTTATACTAAACGATAAGCTTTCAAACGGGGACTTTGAGCCTGATGTACAGCACTTGCTGGCAGAAGAATATAAATCGAATTAAATTTTTAATAAAAACACAGAACATATGAAATTAAGAATAACAATTGCAATAGTGCTTTGCTTTTTTACAGGGAGCCTATACGCACAAAATACAGGATTTACCATCTCTGGGGAGCTTAAGAGCTTGCCTGATGGCGTTACTTTTTATTTAATTCACAATAAGGATGGCGGTGGGGCAGATACGGTTGACCGGGTTAAAAGTAAAGATGGAAAGTTTATGTTTAAGGGCAAATTTGTTGAAGATGGGCAGTTGAGGTTTGTGAAAATGGACACATCCGATGTCAAACTGAAAAGCCAGGGGAATGAAAGAAAATATGGTAAGCAGACCTGGCTTAGGTTATTTTTCGATAATTCGAGTATTATCAAGTTAACAGGAGATGTTAAAGATTGGCCTTATATTAATATTGAAGGTTCATTATTAACTAAACAACATGATCAGTTTGTATCAAGTATGTCGACACCGATAGACAGGTTAAATGCTCAGATTGATTCAGCAAAGAGGGATAGCAGTAAGGTCGCATCTGCTATTCAAGAATTTAACGAAAGCTGGTTAGAAGCTTTAGGTAAAACGTCTAATTCCTACGTGGTTCCTTTATTTCTATTGAACGCACCTAAACTAAGTCTTGAATCTAAGGAAGCAGCCTATCAAAAAATGTCCGATAAACTTAAGAACAGTTATTATGGCAAAAGACTAAAACAACAGAACGAAAATACCAGGGCAAGTAAAACTATTGGCATTGGAAAAGTAATTCCGGATTTCCAGATCAAAACGCCTGAAGGTAAAATGGAATCAGTAAGGAGCTTGGCTAAGAAATCTAAATATACTCTTGTCGATTTCTGGGCCTCATGGTGTGCGCCTTGTCGAGCCGATATTCCAAATATGAAAAAGGTCTATCAGGCTTTTAGTGATATGGGTTTTAATATCATTAGTGTTTCTACAGATGTGAACTCAAAAGCTTGGGAGAAAGCTCTAAAGGAAGAAAATACACCCTGGGAGAATGGCATTCAACTAAACAAAGAATCTGACAATATTTTTGGTATCATCGGTATACCTGCCTATATGCTCTTGAATGAGAAAGGTGAGATATTGGTCATGGACATGACCAGTAAATTCTTTCAGAGGAAATCGATTGGTACGCTGAATGGAACTGCAGCTTATCTAAAAGGTGTAAATGAACGTCTGCGAGGAGAGGATCTGTATAAGACCATGGAGAGATTGTTGGGGGAAGGGAAATAGTGGAAATAGAGCTAACCTTAATCAGAACGTTTGATCATTGTAGTGATTCCATTGTCGAACTAACTGCATTGCTACACAGATCATATAAACAATTGGCAGATCTTGGGTATCAATTTTGGGCGACAAACCAGACGGTTGATCAGACGCTTGAGCGAATCAAGGATGCTAAATGTTTTGTCTCATTGGTTGATGGGAAGATTGTTGGAACCGTATGTTTTTATGATAAAACGGAGAAGGATGACAGCCGATGGTATAGCAGAGCTGATGTAGGGAGATTTGGCCAGTTTGGGGTAGATCCAGATTATCAGAAAATGGGTTTGGGAAGAGCGCTGTTATCTATTGTTGAGGAATACGCAATTGGTATTGGAAAGCATCATTTGGCGATGGATACAGCAGAATCGGCTTACCACTTAATTGAGTACTATAGTAGATTGGGCTTTGAACATGTAGAATACATCCAATGGGAAAGAGTGAATTATAGAAGTACGGTGATGAGTAAAAGGTTGGGGAGATGAATTGCCGCTCTCTATTCATAAAATAAATTAGTTGGCGGAGGGGAAGTAGTTAAGCTCTTCCGCTTTATTGAAAATTAAAACAGATAAAAATGAAAAACTATTTAATAATTGACCATGATCCACCGGCCAGCAGGGCTTTAAGGCTGGCTTTAATTGGGACGGAAGGTACACTGACCATGAATCAAACCAGTGACCCTGTGGAGATAAGAGAACAACTTGCATCAGGCCAGGTCACTGCCGTATTTGCCAGGATTGAACTTTGGGATCACCGCTTGTTCCCTGACTTCGAAAGATTTGGCCAATTGCCAGAGTTGGTATTGCTAGGGAGAGCTGAACAGAAACCTACCGGTTGCTGCGGTATAGGCATACCGGAATTCCTGGCTGATGATTTCAGTACCAAGGATTTTGAAAAAATGATGAAGTATATAAACAGCTCATTCATCCAGGCAATGGATTACAGGTTTGTTCTGGCCAATGATGGAGATAAGGTGATTAAAGTTGACTTGAGAGAGATTCGGGCAATTGAAGCGGTAAGTAGTGGCTGTTTGATCCATAGCGCGTGTGGTGTGTTTACAGTGGATAAGACAATAGAGGAGATGGAGGCATTACGGTCAAAAGAGCCGGTGAGCTAAGGTCCTTCACATACGTTCTGGATGACAGCGCTTTTTGTCCTCCTGACTTTGGAAGGATCTCAAGACAGGTTATAACCGGATAAATAATAATAATTAACTAACATTATGCGTAATCAATATCAGGCCATAGGCCGATTAATCATGAACTTTAGAAATGGCCGGTTCCTGGAGGATGAAGACGAAATTATCCAGGAGGCTGCTGAGGAATTTAACGACATCACGCTTCAGCTTGGCTACTATTGGGTGGAAAAGCTGGAGGGCTGGGAGTATAATATGGATTTTCATCGGGCAGAGGCGGAACGGTTGAGGTTTTTTGTAAGTTTTGAAGCGGATAAACCGGGTGTAAAGGCACGGTTGTTCCTGTACGAGGAACTGACCGAGCAGATGCGGCGGCTGGGTATACTGATTGATGGATTGGATGTGGAGGGGACCAATGGCTAAGATGAAAGGACGTGGGAATATCCCGGTAAAGCTGACTTGCATCCTGTTTCTGCGGCTGGCAGAGGATTACAGGCAGTCGGGTAAGTATATCAAAGCTGCCAATCTGGTGTTTGCGGTGATACGATCCATAGAGCCGGGTATGCCCGAGGAGCGTATAGATGGGTATAATTATGATGAGCTGGTGTCAAAGGTTTTTGATTTTTTGACGGTTATGGTGCGGGGAATAGAGGATATGGAGGCGTTGAAGGAGCTTCATCAGCGGACGCTGGAGGTTTTTGAGAGTAGGGAAGCGCATGCGTATTATGAGGATCAGTTTGAGGAGCTTTTGAAGGTT
>Ga0160464_100179_pt1 | contig 65797 bp, 46 predicted proteins | sample HID1971I_E11MG_FD_108275 | JGI IMG/M metagenome (GOLD analysis project Ga0160464, IMG submission 108275) | Enriched millipede-associated microbial communities from UW Madison campus, WI, USA - HID1971I_E11 MG | ecosystem: Host-associated > Arthropoda: Insects > Digestive system > Unclassified ... | reverse complement strand
GTTCAAGCCGGAGGCGGCGATCACGCGTCAGGAGCTGGCGGTGCTGATCGCGCGTCTGCTGGGCATCGAGGAGCAGGAGCCGGCGGCAACGTATGCCGACGTGGCGAATGCGCCGGACTGGAGCCGCGGCGCGATCGGCACGGTCATCGAGGCGGGCATCATGAGCGGCAAGAGCGAGGGCCAGTTCAGCCCGCTGACGCCGACGACACGCGCCGAGGCGGTCGTCATCCTCGATCGGATCGTGGACAAGCTGGCGGCGCCAGTGACGCCTGCGCTGACCGTCACCTATGACGAAGCGGGGATGTATGGCAGCGAGAAGCCAGAGACAATCGAAGGCGCAGTCATCATCAGCGCGGCGGATGTGGTGCTGAGGAACACGACGGTAGCGGGCGATCTGACGATCACCAAGGCCGTCGGCGAAGGAGACGTGACGCTGAACGGCGTGACGGTACGCGGTCGGACGCTGATCCAGGGCGGCGGCGCGAACAGTATCCACATCGAGAACAGCAGCTTGGGCCAGGTCGAAGTGAACAAACCGGGCGGGGCGATCCGCGTCGTGTTCGACGAGTCGTCCAAGGCTGAGCGTGTATCGCTGACATCGCCATCGAAGATCGAGGCGGCAGAAGGCAGCGAGGTTGGCGAGATCGCGCTGGGAACGGGCTTGCCGACAGGCAGCGAGGTCGTGCTGGAGGGTTCGTTTGAGCGGGTCGTCGTGGGAGCGCAGCAAGCAAAGCTGACAGCGGATAAGGGGACGATCGGCGAGCTGCAGGTGAGCAAGGACGCCAAGGGCAGCAAGGTCGAGCTGGGCAAAGACAGCAAAGTGAAGCAACTGACGCTGGATTCGGGCGCTGCGGTGAGCGGTGAAGGCGCGGTCGAGAAGGCGGCGATCAACGCCGAGGGCGCGACGCTGGCGAAGAAGCCGGGGGAGGTGGCGGTCAAGGATGGCGTCAAGGCGTCCGTAGGCGGCCAGGTCGTGAGCGGTGGCACGGCACCGACGACACCTCCAGCAGGTGGAGCTGGCGGTGGGGGTGGCGGAAACGTGTCAAACCCGGGAGGCGGAAATCCGAATCCGGGGAATCCAAGCAACCCAGGAAACCCAGGAAACCCAGGAAATCCGCAGCCGGTGTATAATGTGACGGGAACGGTCTATGACCTACAGGATCGGCCTTTGGAAGCCATTTATCATATTTCATACTATCGCGAGCAAGACCAGACCATGCAATATGAGATTATACAGGATGGAAACATTGCGCTGAATCTTGTAGCCGGAACTTACTGGTTGCTTAGTGTATCGACTTCGAATGAGGTAAACGGACAAACGTACTGGGTTAATCAAAGGTTTGATGTCAAAGAAAATGGATCCCAGCAAATCACTTTCAAAGTGAAAGCGAATAATGTACAGGGTCTAGTGACAGCTCCGGATGGTGTCGATGAAGAGAATGCTTCTTTGGAAATCGTCAATGAAGGAAATAAAATGTCTTATTCTGTTCAAGCGAAAAAGAATGCTTTTGCTTTGCATTTGCCTGACGGTAAATACAGCGTTACTTACTATAGAGACAGTATGTCGCTTATGCTAGATGCCACGCCATTTAACGTGTCTGGCGGTCAAGCAACAGTTGAGGTTAAGCTTCCTCCATTTGTTTATGGTGAAGTAAAACTCCCGGGAGGAAGGTCGCTACAAAGTGGGTCAGTACGCCTCAGGCAAGAGTCTGGGCCTCTTACTCTTGGTAGAATAGTGAAAGGTAGATTCAAAGTACGATTGCCGGATATACCGTATGCTTACGCAAGTGTTATTTATCCTGTCGGAGAGAAAGGGTATAAATTCGCTGAACACTTTTACAATGTGAAGCCTACCGATACAATAAACTTGAAAGGTTATAATGTAAAAGGAATATTTAAACTGCCGATAAAAACGGGTGAAATGCAGTTAAGTATTGAATTAACTCACGGTGAAGAAATCTATAGCGTTAGCGTAATGGATGATGAGTTTTATGCTGCATTATCGCCCGGAATATATCATCTGACAGCGTATCAAACTGGAAACGATCTGAAAACCCCACTAGTAAAAGACATTGTCATTAATGTCGAAGCCGCATTGGGTGAAGGCGTAACCGAGGCGAACATTGAACTAACAAAGGATGATATTGCACAGTCTAATGTTGCGGGTACCTTTAAGGATAGCAATGGGGCTGCGCTTAACGATGTTATTCTACATGTCCAGCGTATTGACGCCAATGAATACTCTAGCATTTATGTAAATGAAGGAAGGTTTAATATTTATTTAGCTCCAGGTCATTACGCAATTCGGTATTTTACCGCCAATGGAAAAATGACGTTTATGAATCAGTATTTTACGATTACGGAAGAGGCTAATGTCCTCGATATCGTACAGGGCAAGTACAATTGGAGTGGTGAAGTCTTTGAGGCGGGTGGCGAGACCATTAAGCAAGGGTATTTGTATCTAACGAAGGATGGATTTGACTCGTATAGCTACCCCGTTAATATATTTAACAGTAAATATGAGGCGCTACTTCCCGATGGAACCTACCGTATGTATTGGGTGGATAGTGACTGGAGGTCTATTGGTTCATTGGAAGCTGAGATCATCGTTTCAGGTGGAATCATAAAGACGAATCCGTACCAGCGATTTGTAATGCCGCCGCCCAAGACTTTTGAGTTTGACGGCAAGCAAGTCTATGCGATTAATATGGAAAATATCGGGGGAAATACCCTGTATAAATTTTACGACGCGCACCCAGAGTTGCATATTCTACCACCAGGGAAATACCAAATCATAAGCTACGTTCTTGTTGGGGGAGCAGTGATTTCATATAATGGCCCCGTTTTTGAGATAAAAATTGAGAATGAAACTGTTGTGGTCGTAGGTGTCGATGAAGTTCCAGGCGGGGAAACTCCACCTGTCGTTACTGCTCCATAAAGCCTTCTATGCAGCCACCCCGGCAGGGGGTGGCTTTTCTATAGGAATGAAGAAATAAAGTGAGAAAAAGGTCCTATTTTTTCATTTACAACATTCTCAATTCCCCATACAATTAATACAAGTAACTGGAGGATCATGGTTCGTATTCCGTGGAGTCTCTGGGAATTAAATTTCACTATGAGGGGCGAGAAACTCAGTTGACGAAACAATGGAAACGGATCATGGCTATCGTACTGACGATGGTGATGCTGGTGCCGTACATGGCCCATGCGCAGGAGACAAACGCAAATGCCAGTGCAAGTACTAATGTAATTGCTAATGCGAGCAGCTTCGTGGATATCCGGGGGCACTGGGCGGAGGAGACGATCGTCAAGTGGTCGGAGCAGGGCCTGGTGAAGGGGCAGTCTGCGGATCGGTTTAATCCGAACGCGTCGATCACTCGTGCCGAGCTGGCGGCACTGATCAACAAAGCGGCTGGAATGAATGAAGAAGCGGCGATTGCATTCACGGATGTCGCATCCGGCAAGTGGTATTACATAGAAGTAGCGAAAGCAATCGGAGCCGGATACATGCAAGGCTATGCCGATGGCACGTTCAAGCCGGAGGCGGCGATCTCGCGTCAGGAGCTGGCGGTGCTGATCGTGCGTCTGCTGGGCATCGAGGAGCAGGAGCCGGCGGCAACGTATGCCGACGTGGCGAATGCGCCGGCCTGGAGCCGTGGCGCGATCGGCGCGGTCATCGAGGCGGGCATCATGAGCGGCAAAAGCGAGGGCCAGTTCAGCCCGCTGACGCCGACGACACGCGCCGAGGCGGTCGTCATCCTCGATCGGATCGTGGACAAGCTGGCGGCGCCAGCGGCGCCTGCGCTGACCGTCACCTATGACGAGGCGGGCACCTATGGCGGCGAGACGCCGGAGACGATCGAAGGCGCGGTCATCATCAGCGCGGCGGATGTGGTGCTGAGGAACACGACGGTAGCGGGCGATCTGACGATCACCAAGGCCGTCGACGAAGGCGACGTGACTCTGAATGGTGTGACGGTGCGCGGCCGGACGCTGATCCAGGGCGGTGGCGCGAACAGCGTTCATATTGAGAACAGCAGCTTGGGCGAGGTCGAAGTGAACAAGCCGGGCGGGGCGATCCGCGTCGTGTTCGACGCGTCGTCCAAGGCTGAGCGTGTATCGCTGGCATCGCCATCGAGGATCGAGGCGGCAGAAGGCAGCGAGGTGGGCGAGGTAGCGCTGGGCACCGGCTTGCCGAGTGGCAGCGAGATTGTGCTGGAGGGCTCGTTTGAGCGGGTTGTTGTGGGAGCGCAGCAAGCGAAGCTGACAGCGGATAAGGGGACAATCGGCGAGCTGCAGGTGAGCAAGGATGCCAAGGGCAGCAAGGTCGAGCTGGGCAAAGACAGCAAGGTGAAGCAGCTCACGCTGGACTCGGGCGCTGCGGTAAGCGGCGAAGGCGCGGTCGAGAAGGCGGCGATCAACGCCGAGGGCGCGACGCTGGCGAAGAAGCCGGGTGAGGTGGCGGTCAAGGATGGCGTCAAGGCCTCCGTAGGCGGCCAGGTTGTGAGCGGCGGGTCTGCAACAACTGCCCCTCCGGCTGCTGGCGGCGGTGGAGGCGGCGGTGCGCCAAACCCAGGAGGCGGTGTGCCGAATCCGGGAGGAGGGACGCAACAGCCTAGTACGTATACAATTACGGGCACAGTCAAAAGTGAGGCTGGCGAATTAATAGATGGCTTGATGATTATATACCTTTTGGAATCCCCAGAGGGCGTCAAAGCAGAAATCGTAACCGTAGACAGAGGAAGCTTCTCGGTATCCCTTAAAGAAGGTAAATACCTTATTTCAGGGGTCCATGCTTCTTTGGAGAATGATGATCCAACTTATTACAAATGGATTGATAAAACGATCCAGGTATCAGCTTCCAGTAACAAGAGTTTAGCTCTGACGGCATTTCAGAGTAATTTTTTTCCAACCTTGATATTTCCAACGGATTGGATTGAAGAAGAAGAGTATTATCTGTTTTTAGAGAACTTGGATGAAGATGAGCCTTCATACGCGTTACTAGCTACAAAGGATGACGAAGACTTATCCAGGTATATAAAGGACGGGACATATCGTTTAACGTTCTTATCTGCTGGAGCGGGTGAAATATATATTGGAGACATCGAGTTTGAAGGTATTACGAATCTTTACGTAAGAGTACCACAATTAACAAAGGGTTATGTCCGTGTGGATGGAATGATGCCGGAGGAAGCTGTTTTGATGTACACCGACCCTAGGGAAGAGATCCAAATGGTTTCGATAATTAATGGCGAGTTTTCGGTTAGGTTGGGTAACGGTAAATATACAGATGTTAAGGTGTACTTCCAACATCCGATTTTAGGTGAGATTTCACGTGACCTAGACGATTTTTCTATTATTAATGATGGTAGAGAGCTCACATTTGACGTAACGGGTGTTAAGCTTCAAGGCTCTCTTGTTAATGAAAAAGGTGAGAAACTGAATGGTAAACTGGAGATATTCTCTATGGGCAACATGAGAACCATCCCTGTCTCCAACGGTGTCTTCGCGGTGGATCAGTTACCTGAAGGAGTCTACTCGACAATTACGTATACCGATGACAAAGGCAATCGTTATCTCATTGAGGGGAGTATTACGATTGGAGATCGGCCTGAGACTGTGGAGTTGATTCAGAAACTAAATGTTAAGGGGATTTTCACAAAAGGTGGACTTCCTATGGATAACCTAAGGCTGATTATCCAGCAGGATTATGATTATCCAATGCCGCTTCCTGTAGGAGGAGTTGCTCAAGCTTATGTCGATAATGGAAATTTCGCTATATACCTTCCAGAGGGCGACTACGTTATTTATCATTATTTAGTAAATGACATGGAAGTCCAATTAAGTCCACCTGTACGCTTCAAGGTGAAGGGGGAATCAATTCATCTGCCAATTGAACTTCCCGCCCCAAATGTAACCGGGAAAATCTACGATACGGATGGCGTGTCTCCATTCATGTTTGGCAGTGTTCACACTTATCGTTTGTACCCTGAATTTGTTCCTTATCGGTCATCTATTGTAAACGGGGGCTATGAGCTTTATCTACCAGATGGAGAATATGAACTATCAATCGAATCTCAACAAAAGAAGGTTTTCTTTATAAAGCCGCTAAAAGTCAGCAATGGCCAGCCGGTATCGAATCCGTTAGCGAATTGGACCTTGTCGCCTCTTGTTGAACTGAACCTTGCGTTGACAGGTGCTGTTCAATCCACTGATTTCCGTGTTGCAATTGCTTCACATGCTGACGGAGGAGCGTACTACTACGATGTAAAGGATGGCAAGCTCAGCCTCCATATGGAGCCGGGGCAATATTTTATTACAGGCTATGAGCTTGAGAACAATCAATATTCCGTCAGACTGTTCAATCCAATCCCGTTCCAGGTGCCGAGCAGCACGACCATAACGATTCCGACAACTCAATAGTAGAACACAAGTTTTTTTAAACAGTAACCACCTTCGCGGGTGGTTATTGTTTTGATCTGAACTTAATATCCAGGAGGCAACCTTATGACCAAGCGTCACAAACAATGGATGACAACAATTTTGATCTTCCTGTTACTTACCCCCCTTGCCATCTATGCGCAGGAGCCGACTGCAAGTGGAGGCTTCAAGGACGTGGAGGGGCACTGGGCGGCGGACACGATTATGAAGTGGGTTGAGCGTGGCTGGGTGAAGGGGCAGACGGAGGAACGCTTTAACCCGAGCGCATCGATCACGCGGGCCGAGATGGCTGCCCTGGTCAACAAGGCGATTGGATACGAAGAGGAGTGGCCTTGGGGATTTTTCGATGTCGATCCAGGCAAATGGTATGCCTCGGAAGTGGCAAAGGCTGTGACTGCAGGTTATATGAGTGGCGATACCACTGCTCGATTCTATCCAGAGGCGCCGGTCACTCGCCAACAGATGGCTGTGATGGTCGGTCGACTGTTGCTCTTGGAATGGGAGGAGCCGTCAGCCTCCTATAGCGATCTGATCGATGCGCCTTCCTGGAGCAGCGGATCGATCGGCGCGGTGATTCGGGAAGGCGTAATGAGCGGGACAAAGCCTGGACTGTTCGAGCCTATGGCAAACTTGTCCCGAGCCGAGGCGGTGGTCACACTGGAGCGCGTCTTGGCTCATGGTATCCCGGTGAGAGAGAAGCCGCCTGTACCGCCAGAGCCAGAACCGATGACTAATGTGGAAGGCGAGGTTACACTACAAGGGAAGCTGAGCGGCCGCTCTCTTCGTATGGACATCTATCCGGACAGAGAGAAGTCGCCTGAGCTGGCGGAGGTTTTGGGGACCGGTGTCTATGTGTATAACGGAAAATTCCGTCTCGATTTGCCCAAGGGGCATTATATCATTGACACCTACCATGTAGATCGTACGGCTGTTCGACTCCCGGAGAAGATTGCTTTTGAGGTGACGGATAAGACGCCGACCGTAACCTTTGCGTTGTCATTGCCTAACTTTAGCGGCATGTTATACGAGGAGAATGGGAAGACGCCGCTAAGCGGAGCTCGGATTGAGTTTAGTCCTGTCAGCGCTTCGGGAAGAGTGGAGTGGGGCGGGGTATACACGACATCCTGGGAAGGCCGGGTGGCTACATTTCTACCAGATGGCAAATACAAGGCAAAGCTGGTCTACTTGGGGGACGAGCGGGAGGTTCTGGCGTTTGAAGATATGGTTGTGGAGAACGGCGTGTTACAAGACAATCCTTTTGCGGCTTGGCGTTTGCCGTCCGAAGTGACGATTCATGTCAAAGGAGGCTGGACAATTGGGACAGACACGTTTAAGGTGATGATTGTTCCGGCCGGACCGAGACAACGTGGCGCGTTCTACTCTGTTACTGACGGACAACTCAAGATTCACATGAAGCCTGGAGACTATCAAATATTGGCCTATAAGGTGGGGGTTGGCCCGAAACAGATACTGGGGGCACCGGAACAGGTGCTGGGAACGCCGATTCGCTTCTCCGTGCCGGGAACGATCACGGTGCATGTGGGCTGATTTGACCCTTAGCCGCTTTGGGCCATGCGACGGCTTTTGCCCCTCCTTCGCGCTTCGGTTACAATAGTGAAGACGATTCCAAGAGGCCAGTGCAGCCAGGGAGGGTTACCGCATGATCCAGGAGGATGAAATGCCGACGCATTAAGCGTGGAAGACGACTGGAGGGGCAAGGAGCGGATGAGCGTCCGAGGTCGGATAAGCTTTGGGGAGCTCCGCGCGCAATCCAATTATAGATGCCTTGCTCCCCTAAGTCGCGGCTATCGGAGGAACCGGGCAAGGATGCTCCCTGTCGAGATTTGCTGTATGATGGTGGGTATAACCGATGAGCGGTGGGCTCATCCGGATCGGAGGGACGCTTATGTACTTGAGGAGTGTGACGCTTCTACCAGAGCGTATCGGGAATCGCGACGTCTACCCTTTCTCCATCCCGTCGGTTAGCTGCTTGTCGACCCTGAACTTCCGCTCGAATGTGACATTCCTGGTCGGAGAGAATGGCTCGGGCAAGTCGACGTTGCTCGAGGGCATCGCGTATCAGTGCGAGTTCAATACGGCAGGCGGCAGCCGGAACAATCTGTATGAGGTGGACAAATCACAGTCGGCGCTTGGCGAGGCGTTACGCCTCTCGTGGCTGCCCAAAATCTCCAACGGCTTCTTCCTGCGGGCCGAGACGTTCTACCAGTTTGCTAGCCATATCGACCAGCACCCGGAGAGTCTGCGGCATTATGGCGGACGATCGCTGCACGAGCAATCGCATGGCGAGGCGTTCCTGTCGCTGTTCCAGCATCGCTTCGGCAAGAAGGCGATCTACCTGCTCGACGAGCCCGAGGCGGCGCTGTCCCCGGCAAGGCAGCTCGCCTTCATGCGAGTCATCAAGGATCTGGAGCGGGACGCCCAGTTCATCATCGCGACGCACTCGCCCATCCTGCTCGGCTACCCGGGCGCGCAGATTCTGGACTTCGATGCCCGGCCGATTGCCGAGACCAAGTACGAGCAGACGTTGCACTATGCGGTGACGCGGCGATTTCTGGAGAATCGCCAGGCGGTGCTGGGCGAGTTGTTCGGGGAGTGAGGAGGCAACAGATGCTAGGTGAGCTAGGTGAGCCCCAATATAGCGGATGGGCACGCAATGGTGATGTACGCATTCATTATTATGATAGCAGCTCGAGTTGTAATCAGGAGACGGATGGGCTGCCTTTAGTCCTCTGCCCGGGATTATCGGAGACAGCAGAGGAGTACTTGGACTTGCTCCAAGCGCTGCTTCCTCGCCGGACGATCCTCTTGTCGTTCCGGGGCCGAGGCGGCAGCGATACACCGATGCAGGGTTACGATCTCGACGATCATATTGGCGATCTTGAAGCGGTCATCGCCGAGGCGAGGCTGTCTACGTTTCACTTGATGGGCAATTCGCGAGGGGCAGCTTATGCATTGGGCTACGCGTTGCGCCAACCAGCCAAGGTAAGATCTTTGATCGTCGGCGACTATCCGCCTGAGCATCGCAGCATGTCCGAGACATGGCCCCGATCGTACATTTACGACTATTTGATTCCGTCCGGCAGGCACAGCTTAATCCGTGAGCAGGCGGTCTATGGTATCCAGCGGAACTCCACTCAGGTCGAGTTGAAAGGCAATCTAGCGATGCCGCTTATGGTAGCCAGGGGAGGGTTGTCCGATTCGATGCTGAGCGAGGCGGATGTTGGTCGATATCGTGCGATGAGCAAGCGGCTGGTCGAGCGGGTATACGAGCAGTCCGGCCATGCCATTACGGGTTCGGATCGATCGGCTTTGTACGAGGATATTGCCGTCTTCTTGCGATCCTGCGAGTAGTGAACGTTAACTATGGCTGTCTCTTGTGGTCATCACGACCATAGAGGCAGCCATTTTGCTGTGGTTAGGGGGACGGTGGGATCCGTCAGCAGCGAGTAGCAATCGTGGCGTGTACTATGGGCAACGTGGGTGGCTAACGGTCAAAAGTGACGCTTAGGACACAAAAAGGGCCTCGTCTGAAAACTAACGGTCAGATCTGCTGCTTAGCGGGGCGAATGGCGGCGGATTGACCTCCAAACGCCGGCTAAGCGCCTGATCTGACCGTTAGATTCTGTGAACGAGCAAAACGGGGCGCTAAGGCGCAAATCTGACCGTTAGCCCCCGAGACTGCTGGGCGTTAATCGCAACGTAAGTAGCCACATGCCTCCGCATGGTGCTTAGCCTCTGCCACCACGCCGCAATGATCCACTCGCGTCACTCTGGCCGCCCTCACCAGAGGCCGCTTACGCTTGCCGCCCTAGCTTACGCAAAGTCCTCCAACACGACCTTGCCGATCGTGCTGCCAGACTCGAGCAAGCGGTGCGCCTCGCGCAGGTTGGCGGCGTTGATCGGGCTGAGCCGCTCGGTGACGGTGGTGCGCAGCGTGCCTGCGTCGATCTGTGCGCCGATCGCTTGCAGAGCCTTGTGCTGCTCGAGCATATCGGCGGTCTGGTAGCGTGGCCGGGTGAACATGAACTCCCAGACGAAGGTCGCGCTCTTGTTCATCAGCAGGGTGAGATTGACCGGCTGCTTCATCTCGACGATCGAGACGATCTTGCCCTGCGGGGCGATCGCCTGAGCCATGCTGTCCCAGTGGGCGGCTGTCGAGTTGCAACAGAAGATATAGTCGACCTCGCGGTAGCCAAGCGCCTCGAGCTGCGGCTGCAAGTCCTCATGATGGTTGATGATATGGTCCGCGCCGTGGTCGCGAGCCCAGTCGGCCGAGGAGGTCCGGGAGGCGGTGCCGATGACGGTCAGCCCGGCCTCGCGGGCGAGCTGCGTGGCGATCGAGCCGACGCCGCCGGCGGCGCCGATGATCAGCAGCGTCCGGCCGCGATTGGACTCGGGATCGACGGAGACGCCCAGCCGGTCGTACAGTCCCTCCCAGGCGGTCAGCGCGGTGAGCGGCAGCGCCGCCGCCTCGGCGAAGTCGAGCGTCTGCGGCTTGGCGCCGACGATCCGCTCATCGACGAGCTGATACTGGCTATTGCTACCGGGGCGGATGATGCTCCCGGCGTAGTACACTTCATCGCCGGGCTTGAACAGCGTCACTTGGTCGCCTACAGCGGTGACGATACCAGCGGCGTCGTAGCCGAGGATGCGATAGTCGGCTTCGACCTTATCCTTGGGCGCGCGTACTTTGGTGTCGACAGGGTTGACGGAGACGGCCTTCACTTCGACGAGCAGATCATGTCCCTCAGGCACAGGGACGGGCAGCTCGATATCGAGCAGACTCTCCGGATCTTCGATCGGCAGGTAGCGTTTAAGTCCGACGGCTTTCATCATCTTCATTAGGATCAGCTCCTTCTTTGCAGACTGCTCTCACTTCAGCGCCTACGGTCACAGGATCGAGTCTCCGATCACAGTTGTCCCTGGATTACGCTTCTACAATTTCCGTTCCGCACCTCTGCGGCCTTTTCAAGAGCAGCCTGTTCTAAGGAATATTGTACACCCTTTGCAGGGAACATTAAACACAACTCAATCTAGCACCATCCATAATTTGACATGGTGAATGCGCTTTATCGCTGGTATCCTTCATAATACACCCGCAGGCTCGTCCTGCGGTCAGACGTACGTGTCTGAAGGATGGTACGTCCTTGCAGGATGTATCGGATCAGAATCACGATGGGGAGAGCGATAGCATGAGACGATTATGGCGTTATCTGACAAGCTGGCGCAGCAGCATCCGCGGCAGACTGATGCTCGCGATGATCCTGGTGGCCGCAGTGCCGGTGGCGGTCGTCACGGGTATGGCCGCCGATACGAACCGCAAGGCGATCGAAGCCGAGGTCGTCGAGTCCAATCTGACCAATATGACCTGGACGCGTCTATACCTTAGCGATCAGTTCATCCAGCTCAATAATCTGATGTACTCGGTGATGATCAACCAGAGTCTGAGCGAATATCTCCGTTATGTCGATGAGGCGGAGCTGGCCAATCAATATACGGCGCAACGCAATCTGCTCGAGACGTTAACGTCGAGCTACTATTCGGCCAACCAGAGCATCACCTCGGTCGAGCTGTATTTGCCGGACGCCGGCAAGCGGTTTATGGTCAACTCGGATGGCAGCACGATCTTGCCCCAATCCGAGGCCCCGGCCGAATATGCGCAGCTGTTCGAGACGAAGCAGGCGAGCGCGATCCTCCCGATCCCGGGCCAGCCGGATCAGTTCAAGCTGATCCGCAGCATCAATCGCTTCGAGACGCGGCAGCCCTACGGCGGCATCGCCGTGACCGTGAAGTGGTCGATGCTGGATCAGGCGATGGAGCTGCTCAATCCGGACTCGCGGCATACGGTGTTGATCGCGGGCGGAACCGGCGAGCTGCTGTACCCGCCCGACCGGCAGGATCGCCCGTCGATCGAGCTGGCGAAGACGTCGACCGGCGTCGACAGTCTGGGCTACCGCAAGGCCGATAGCGACTATGTATTCTATGATCGGGTCGATCCGAGCGGCCTGGTGCTGCTGAAGGTGATCCCGGACGCCTTTGTCAACCAAAGCGCGTGGCAGACGATGACCAACGGTCTCATCATCGGCGCCGTCTCGGTCGCTGTCGCCATCGTGACGGCAGTCTTGCTCGCCTGGCGACTCGCCCGTCCGATCACCCGACTCGCTCGCTCGATGCAGGTGCTGAACCCGATGAAGGACTATCCGCTCGAGCCGAGCGGGCGTACCGACGAGATCGGGCTGCTGGAGACCAAGTTCGCTAACCTGACCAGCCGCATCCGCGAGCATATCAAAAACGAGTACAGCATGACGCTCGAGAAGCAAACCGCCGAGCTGAAGGCGCTGCAAGCCCAGATCAACCCACACTTCCTCCAGAACACACTCCAACTGATCGGCAGCACCTTGTTCAAGAGCACGCCCGCCGAGAGCTATGCGATCATCCGCTCGTTGAGCCAGATGTTCCGCTATATTATCCGCGACCCCGACGCGCTGGCGACCGTCAAGGAAGAGGTCGAGCACGCCAGGCATTATCTCCATATCCAGCAATGGCGCTATGAGTCGCGGCTGAGCAGCACGCTGGACGTCGACGATGCCGCACTCGCTTGCAAGCTGCCGCGTCTGACGCTGCAGCCGCTGGTGGAGAATGCCTTCCTGCACGGGCTGGAGCATCGGGCGGGTCAGTGGGAGCTGGGCATCCGCGTGCGCTACGAGCATCCGTATGTCCGAATCGAGGTGAGCGACAATGGCGTCGGGATGACCGAAGCGCGACGCTCCGAGGTGCAGCGGCGGCTGGAGCAGGCGGCCGAGCGGTTATGGGTGCATGACGGGCATATCGGTCTGTCGAATGTCGCCTCGCGGCTGCGCATGCACTTCGGAGAGGCGAGTCAGTTGGTCATCGAGAGCCGATCGGGCGTCGGGACGCAGGTGTCGTTCCGCATCCCGGCACAGAGCGAAGAGGAGGAGAGCTGATATGATGCGTGTCATCATCGTCGATGACGAGAGATGGAATCGGGATATGATCCGGACGCTGGGCGAGTGGGAGAGCTGGGGGATGGAGGTCGCCGGGGAAGCAGAGGATGGCGCGTCGGCGCTGGCACTCGCCGAGACGGTGAAGCCGGACATCCTCATCACGGATATGAAAATGCCGGGCACCGACGGGATCTGGCTGCTCGAGCAGATCCGGCAGCTCGTGCCGAATATCCAGATCGTCGTCGTCAGCGGCTACGACGACTTCAAGTATACGAAGCATGCCGTACGGCAGCAGGCCGTCGAGTATCTGCTGAAGCCGATCGATCCGGTGGAGCTGAACGAGACGCTGGGCCGCTGCAAGACGCTGGTGGAGCAGGCGCGCAGTCAGGCGCCTGCCCGGCTGGCATCGCTCGATCGGGTGGCGCAGCAGTCGCTCTCGGGCATGAAGCATCTGCTGCGGCTGCACTTCAACAATCTGCACGAGGAGGGCATCCGCTCGGTGTTCGCACGTCTGGCCCAGGAACTCGGCTCTGTCGATGGGGAAAGCGAAGCGCTGGTCGAGCGCGTCCGTCATGAGCTGCTGCTGTTGCTCGCGGAGCTGCTGGCAGCCAACGGGCTGGAGCCGGAGGAGTCTGATGTGGACGCAGCCCGTCACGATACGATCGAGCAATCGTCGCTGCTGCTGGCTGATCGGTATTGCGAGGCGATGCATCGGGTCGCGAAGGACCGCAAGGACAAGCACAAGCTCAATTTGGAGGAGGTGCGAGCCTACATCGACCTGCATTTCGCGGAGCCGTTGTCGCTGGAGCAGCTGGCGCGCATCTTCTTCGTGAGCAAGGAATACCTGAGCAAGCTGTTCAAGCAAACCTACGGCGTAACGGTCATGGACTACGTGCTGCAGCGCAAGATGGAGCAGGCCAAAGCGTGGCTGGAGCAGGAGGAGCTGTCGATCAAGACGATCGCCGAGATGACTGGCTACGAGGATATGTCCTACTTTTACCGCGTGTTCAAAAAGCATTATGGCATTGCCCCCGGCGAGATGCGCAAGCAAGGCCATTCTTAATATTGTCCAATCCGAGAGGTTAATCTTGTCCAATTAAACGCTTCCACGATCCACGTATACTGAAAGCGTGAACAAAACATACACCTCCGGGAGGTCTTAGGATGAATAAGAAAAAAGGGAGTGCGCTGATCGGATTGGCGCTTAGCATCGCGTTGCTGGCAGGCTGCGGAAGCAATGCCCAAACCGGCACCAATAGCGGCACAGAGAGCGCAGGCGGAGAGAAAGCGACGTCCGCAACGTTGAAAATGTTCATCGCGCAGCCGCGCTTCAAGGAGCAATACGACGCGCATATCGAGAAGTTCAAGGCGAAGGTGAAAGCGGAGAAAAATATCGATCTGACGGTGCAAGTCGAAATGCCGAACCAGGACAACGCGGCGCAAATCCTCAAGACGCGCCTCGCCTCCAACGATGCGCCGGACCTGTTCGTCATCCATGCGATCAATGATATCCCGCAATATTCCAAAGCCGGCTATCTGGCCGACCTGTCGGATGAACCGTTCGCGGACAAGCTGCTCGACAGCGTGAAGCCGGCCGTCACGAACAGTGAGGGTCAGGTGGTGGCGGTGCCGCTCGAGTCGCTCTCCTGGGGCTACCTGTACAACAAGACGATCTTCAAGGAGCAGGGGCTGACGCCGCCGTCGACGCTGTCGGAGATGGAAGCCGTCGTCGCCAAGCTGAAGGAGCAGAACATTACGCCGTTCCTGCTGTCCTACAAGGAGGCTTGGGTGCCGCAGCTGTTCTTGCCGCTGACGGTAGGCGCAGCGATCCAGACTGAGAACGGGATGCAGGATTTCGTCGAGCGGATGAATGAGGACAAAGGCTCGTTCAGCGAGCTGAAGTCGATGTTCAACATCATCGATCTGGTCAACAGCAACGGAACGGATCGCGCGCTCGAGGTTGGCCCGGATGATGGGGCGGCAACCTTCGCGCAAGGCAAAACGGCAATGTGGGTACAAGGCCCATGGTATGCAGACTCGATCCTGGCTTCCAACCCTGATATCGACTTCGGCGTAGCTGCTCTGCCGGTGAGCGAGAATCCCGATGCCGCGCTCATCAACCTGAGCGTATCGTCTTCGATGGCGATGTACGCCGATACCAAGAATAAAGAGCTGTCGCTCGAGTTCCTGAACTTCCTGCTGGACGATACGGAGTCGAATGCGCTGTACGAGTCGCTGAAGTTCAACCCGATCGCGACGATTCATACCTTCAAGAGCTACCCATGGGTAGACGATGCTACAGCCTATGTGCAAGCTGGCAAGTCGTACCAAGATCCTCGCATCCCGCAAGCCGTCAAGGATGAAGTCGGCAAGGCGCTGCAATCCTACGTCGCTGGACAGATGGACCAGGATGCGGTGTTGAAGGCGCTGGACAAGTCCTGGAAGGATTACAACAAGGTGAACAAATAATAAAAGCTTGACCTGCGGGACAGTCGGCCATGACGCCGGGTGTCCCGTCCTTCTAAACACCGGATGGGGGAGTGAGGCTGCCATGGCTGAGAAGAGCTACAAAAAGCTGCTGTCGCTGGCTGCGTTTGTATTGCCTGCTTTTATCTTGTATACCGTGTTCTTGTTGATCCCGACGATTGGCGGCATGTACTACAGCTTTACGGACTGGAACGGCCTGAATCGGGCCTATGATTTTATTGGCTTTGGCAATTTCGTGGAGGCGCTGCGGGATGACCCGGATTTCGTCCATTCCCTGTGGTTCACGCTTAAATATGTGCTGTTCATGCTCGTGCTGCAAAACGTGTTTGCGCTGCTGCTGGCGCTGTTCATCGAGACCAAGTTCCGCAGCAAGGGCTTCTTCCGCACCATCCTGTTCATGCCCAACATGATCAGTACGATCATCAGCGCCTTTATGTGGACGTTCGTCTTCTCTCAGGTGCTGCCGCAGCTCGGCGAGCGCGCGGGGCTGTCGTTCCTCAACCAGTCGTGGCTAGGCGATCCCGGCACCTCGTTTTACAGCATCCTGATCGTCTCGCTCTGGAACGGCGTCGGCTACATGATGATCATCTACTTGGCGGCGCTGCAGGGCGTGCCCCAGTCGCTGCGCGAGGCGGCAGTCATCGACGGCGCTCGTTCGTGGCAGGTGCTGCGTCATGTGACGCTGCCGATGATCACGCATGCGATTACGATCTGTCTGTTCCTGACGCTCAACGGCGCCTTCAAGGTGTTCGAGGTCGTCTACGGCTTGACCGGCGGCGGTCCGGGACGGTCGACGCAGGTCATTACGCTCAACATTTACGAAGAGGCGTTTTCGAACAATTTCCGTTACGGCTATGCTAGCGCCAAGTCGGTCATCCTGTTCCTCGTTATCCTTATCTTCACGTTTATCCAGATCAGCATCACGAAGCGTCGGGAGGTGGAAGCATGAGATCGAATCGTCTGTCTTCGCTAGGGATCACCTTGGCGTTAATCGCTGCTTCGCTGGTCGCGATCTTCCCGATCTATCTGGCGGTTATCAACTCCTTCAAGACGCAAGGCGAGATGTTCGAGTCGTTCACCGCGCTGCCGTCCTCGCTCATGCTGGACAACTATACCGAGGCGTTCTCCCGACTGTCGATGGTGAGCAGCCTGACCAACTCGATCATCGTGTCGATCCTGGGCATCGGCGGCATCCTGCTCTGCGCCTCGCTGGCCGGCTACAAGCTGTCGCGGACGAGCGGGCGGCTGAGCCAAGGGATTTTCTACCTGTTCATCGCCTCGATGATGGTGCCGTTCCACTCGATCATGATCCCGCTCACTCGGATGGCCAAGGAGCTCAACGTGCAGGGCTCGATCTACGGGCTGTCGCTCATCTACATCGGGCTGGGGGTCAATATGGCGATCTTCCTGTATCATGGCTTCGTCAAGGGCGTGCCCCGGGAGCTCGAGGAATCGGCGCAGATCGACGGCTGCAACGAATGGCAGACGTTCTTCCGCATCATCTTCCCGCTGCTGCTGCCGATTACGGTGACGATCGCGATCCTCGACTTCCTGTGGATCTGGAACGACTTCCTGCTGCCGCTGCTCATGCTGACCAACGCCGAATCGTACACGCTGATCATCTCCACCAACAAGCTGTTCGGCGAGTATAACACGGAGTGGTCACTCGTCCTGGCAGCTCTCGTGCTGACGGCGATCCCGGTCGTGCTGATCTTCATGTTCTTCCAGCGGTACATTATGACAGGCATCACAGAAGGAGCGGTGAAAGGCTAATGTTGAACAAACTGATCTACGGCGTGGCTTATTACGATGAATATATGCCGCATGAGCGGCTGCAAGAGGATATCGCGATGATGAAGGACGCAGGCATCAATATGGTGCGGATCGCCGAGTCGACCTGGAGCACGCACGAGCCGCAGAACGGCGTCTTCGACTTCAGCTCGGTTGATCGGGTGCTCGACGCGATGCACGAAGCGGGCATCCACGTCATCGTCGGCACACCGACCTACGCGATCCCGGCCTGGATGGTCAAGCAGCATCCCGACGTGCTGGCGGAGACGGTCAATGGTCGCCGTCCTTACGGGGCACGTCAGATTATGGATATCGCCCATCCGGTGTATCTCTTCTACGCCGAGCGGATCATCCGCAAGCTGATCAGCCGGGTCAGCAAGCATCCGGCAGTGATCGGCTATCAGGTGGACAATGAGACCAAGCACTACGACACGGCCGGACCAAACGTCCAGGCGCGATTCGTACAGGCGATGCGCGAGAAGTACGAGACGACCGACAAGCTCAACCATGCGCTCGGTCTCGACTACTGGAGCAACCGGATCAATAGCTGGGAGGACTTCCCGTCGACGGTAGGGACGATCAACGGCAGTCTGGGCGCCGAGTTCGCACGCTTCCAACGGCAGCTCGTGACGGAATTCCTGGCGTGGCAGGTAGCGCTGGTGAACGAATACAAGCAGGAGGGACAGTTCGTCACGCAGAACTTCGACTTCGAGTGGCGCGGCTACTCCTACGGCGTGCAGCCGCGCGTCGACCACTTCAAGGCGGCGCAGGCGATGGATATCGCTGGCGTCGATATCTATCATCCGTCGCAGCACGAGCTGACCGGGACGGAGATCGCCTTCGGCGGCGACATGACGCGCTCGCTGAAGCGGCAGAGCTATCTCGTCCTGGAGACGCAGGCGCAGGCGTTCCCGCACTGGACGCCGTATCCGGGACAGCTGCGGCAGCTGGCCTTTAGCCATCTCGCCTCGGGAGCGAATCTGGTCGCTTACTGGCATTGGCACTCGATCCATAACTCCTTCGAGACGTACTGGAAAGGACTGCTCAGCCACGATCTTCAGCCCAATCCGACCTATAATGAAGCCAAGACGATCGGACGCGACTTCGCCCGGCTCAGCGATCAACTGATCGATCTGAAGGTGAACAACCGGGTCGCGGTCATGGTCAGCAACGAATCGCTGACGGCGATCGAATGGTTCAAGCTGCCGGATGGCCGCAACTACAACGACGTCGTGCGGGCGATGTACGATCCGCTGTACCGGATGAATGTCGGCTGCGACTTCCTCCCGGCCGATGCGCCGTCGGAGCTGCTGGCGCAGTACGACCTCATCGTCGTACCGGCGCTGTACGCTGCGCCGGACGAGACGCTGCATCGGCTCAATGCGTATACCGCAGACGGCGGCCATGTCGTCTACTCCTTCAAGAGCGGCTTCGCCGATGACGCGGTCAAGGTCCGGACGACGGCTCAGCCGGGCATCGTCAAGGAGACATGCGGCGTAACGTACAGTCAGTTCGTGCAGCCGCATGAGGTGGGGCTGCGTGGACCGCTGCTGCCGGATGGCGAGACGGGCCATGTAGATGGCTGGATGGAGCTGCTGACGCCGACGACGCCGACGACTCAGGTGCTCGCCAGCTACGTGCATCCGCAGTGGAGCGACTATGCGGCAGTGACGACTAATCGCTACGACAAGGGGCGCGCGACCTATATCGGCGGCTTCCTCGATGCCGGGTCGATGCACCACGCACTGCGCCATGCGGTGACGGCGGCCGGCCTGTGGGGCGACGACCAGGAGCTGGCATTCCCGCTCATCGTGCGCTCCGGCACGAACCGCGCGGGACGCAAGGTGAGATACTACTTTAACTACTCGGCCGACGCGGCATCGTTCGTCTATCCGCATGCTGCGGCGACCGAGGCGGTGAGCGATCGCCGCATCGAGCAGGGCGAGCGCGTGGAGCTGCCGGCGTGGGGCTTCGCGATCCTGATCGAGGGAGCGTAGGGCGGTTAGGCGGCTAGTCGGAACGTGTATACAGGATTCGTGTCACTAGACTTAGGATCTCAATGACAAAAGAAGCCGCTCGACCCCTTCGTAGACTGGGATCGGGTGGCTTCTTTGGCGCCATGGGCGTCAATGGCGTCATACGGCGTCAGGAGTAGGATGATCATCCCGCAAGCGCCGCATGTGTGGGGTTCCACGCGCAGCTCCCAGCGCGCGGGGTCCGGCGGCATGAGGGCTGTCGGACGACCACATGCGGGCCGTTGTCCGCAGCCCGACATGCCGTCTCACACCGCGCTCTTGCGGATGATAAGCTCGGCGGTCAGATAGACCGTCTTGCCGAGGGTGCGTCCACCCGAGACGCGCTCCAGCAGGAGGGAGACGGCGGTCCGGCACAGCTCCTCGACATCGATATGGAAGGTCGAGAGCGGCGGCGAGACGTACTTGGCAACGCTGATGTCATTGATGCTGAGCACGCTGACGCGGCCGGGGACGGCGATACCTCGTTCATTGAGCGCTTGCAGGCAGCCGACGGCGATCGGGTCTGCCGCGACGAAGAACGCGGTAGGCAGCCGATCTCCGAGTGTCTCCAGCGCGTGCAGCATGAGGCGATAGCCGTCCTCGACGGAGAACTGCGAGCCGGTGAAGATCGCCGCGTCATCGAGCAGGCCAAGCGTCCCCAGCGCGTCGCGGAACGTCTGCTCGCGGATATCGGTCTGCCTCTCCCGCGTGTCGGGATCGTAGTCGACGCCGCCGACGAAGCCGATCCGCGTATGATCCCGCGCCAGGAAGAAGTCGACCGCCTTGCGCGTCATCCAGGCGAGGTCCGGGCGGACCGCATCATAATGGTCTTGATCCGGCACCGTGTCGACGAAGACGCCGTGCGGCGTCAGCTCGCGCAGGCGCGATAGCTCTCGCGCCGAGAAGCGGCCGACCGCGATGAAGCCGCGCGTGTCGGCTGGGACCGCGTCGATGCCATCCTCGACGGTGTAGAGGCGCAGCTCGACGTTATGCTGCCTTGCCTGGCTCTCGAGCATCTGACGGAGCGCCTGAAAGTAGACGTCATGCAGCTCCTCCTGCTCGGTCAGCCAGTACAGCAAGGCAATCTGACGCACCGGCGGCCGCACCGTCTTCTTACGATAGCCGAGCGCTGCGGCTGCGGCGTAGATGCGGTCGCGCGTCTCCTCCGTGACGGAGAGCGTACGGTCGTTGTTCAACACGCGCGACACGGTCGTGACGGATACGCCTGCCTGGGCGGCTACGTCTCGGATCGTGGACATGGTAGGCGATACCTCCTCTCAGAATCGGTTCAGTCGGCGAGCCGTGGAACCTCGCTTTACACCCGAGCGGCCACAGCGCCGTAAGGCGGCAGCTGGAGCGAGCCGCTGAGCGTCGCATCCGTCTCCAGATCGATCAGCGCAGCCCCCTCAGGCAGCTGCACCGTCTGCTCCGATTCGGTGAAGTTCATGATAAATACAACCGTCTGCTCGCCATCGCTCCTCGTCTGGATGGAGACGCCAGCCGGGGCTTCCGCTGGATAGCCGGGCTGCAGGCCGAGCTCTTCGATCAGCTTGCCGTAGAACGCATCGTGATAACGCGACTCGTGGCGACCTGCCACATAGTAAGCCCGCCCCGCGCCATAGACATGCTCCGTCGCTGCCGGATGCCCCTGGTAGAAATCCGCTGCATACCAGGCAATGGCTTGCGCGCCCTCCAGATGCACCAGCTCGCAATAGTCGCGAGCCTGGTAGCTAGCGCCGTCAGTGCCGACGACCTCGCGCGTCTCCTCGGGATACAGCGTGTCGATCTCCTCGGCGCGGATGCCCAGCACCTCCCGGAGCTGGCCGGGTCGTCCGCCCAGATAGGCGAGGTCGCTCTCGTCGACCATCCCGGTCGCATAGGTGGCGACGAATCGCCCGCCCTGCCGGACATAGTCCTCTATGCGGCGGCCGAAGCCCTCCCGCAGCATGTACAGCATCGGCGCGATGACGAGCGCATAGCGCTCCAGCGGCTGGTCGGGCGTGATAACGTCGACCGGGATATGGCGCTCCCAGAATGCCCGGTAATGCTCCTGACAGGTGCGCACATATTGGCGGCTGTCCTGGCCGAAGCCCTGCGCGTCGGCGAGCGCCCAGTCGTTCTCCCAATCATAGAGGATCGCCACCGTGGCATCTACAGAAGTGCCTGTCACCGGCGCGAGCCGCTCCAGCAGCCGTCCGACCTCGGCGACCTCGCGGAATACGCGAGTATCGGGGCGGCTGTCATGGTCGACGACGGCGCCGTGGAATTTCTCGGAGGCGCCGCGCCCCTTGCGCCACTGGAAGTACAGGATCGAGTCGGCGCCGTGGGCGATCGATTGCAGCGACGACAGCTTGTGCATGCCGGGGCGCTTCGCCTTGTTGACCGCATGCCAGTTCACCAGACTCGGCGTACACTCCATGATCAGGAACGGCCGTCCGCCCTTGAGGCTGCGATACAGATCGTTGACAAAGGCGACGTCACGGGCCAGCTCGGCGGTCGACTGCCAGTTGTTATGCCATGGCGGGTAGGCGTCCCAGCTGACGATATCGACATGTCGGGCGAAACGCTCATAGTTCAGACCGGTGAACGGCCGCATGTCCGGGTAGTTGCCCATGAAGTTGGTCGTCACCGGGATATCCGGCGTCAGCTCGCGCAGCGGGGCGATCTCGGACAGGTAGAAGTCGATCGTCTGATCCGAGACGAAGCGGCGCCAGTCGAGATTAAGCCCGTGCACCTGGCTCTCGCCGTGCGGAGCAGGCGACTCGACCTGGCTCCAGCTGTTGAAGCGGTGGCTCCAGAACCCGGTCCACCACGCATGATTGAGCTTGTCCAGGCTATGCTCGTAGCGCTCCTTCAGCCAGTCGCGGAACGCCTCCTGGCATAGCTCGCAGTGACAATCGCCGCCGTATTCGTTGGAGATATGCCACAGGATGAGCGCCGGATGGCTGCCGTAGCGCTCGGCGAGCATGCGGTTGATGCGCTGCGTCTGCTCCCGGTAGATGGGAGAGGTGTAGCAGTGATTGTGACGGAGGCCGTGCAGGTTGCGCACCCGGTTCGCCCCGACGCGCAGCACCTCGGGATAGCGCTCGCTCATCCACGCCGGGCGAGCGCCGCTCGGCGTGGCCAGGATGATGTGACCGCCGCGCGCAGCCGCCCGATCCATCACCTCGTCGAGCCATTCGAACCGATAGACGCCCTCCTCCGGCTCCAGGGCGCTCCAGCCGAAGATGTTGACCGACATCGTATTGGCGCGGGCGAGCTTCATCAGCTTGTCGTCCTCGTCCAGGATGCCGGGGTAGTCCAGCCATTGATCAGGGTTGTAGTCACCGCCGTGCAGCATGACGTTCATGCGTGGATGTACGGGGGTCCAGCGTTTACTCATCAGGGGGATCGTCCTTCCTCATAGCAAAGTTTGCTTTGAGTCTAGCATCCCTTCAGTAAATTTTCAAACGTTAATTAGTAAAATATTTTACTTGTCTAGATGTCCAGCTCCAGCAGCACCGGACAATGGTCGCTGCCCAGCACATGGCAGTCGATGTCGGCACGCGTCACCTGAGGGGCAAGACGCTCGGAGATGAGGAAATAGTCGATGCGCCAGCCGATGTTGCGCTCGCGCACCTTGGGCATGAAAGACCACCAGCTGTAGGCGTCGGTGCGGTCAGGGTGGAGATGGCGGAACGTGTCGACGAAGCCGCTCGCCAGCAGCTCGGTCATCTTGCCGCGCTCCTCGGCGGTGAAGCCGGAGTTGCCTTCGTTGGACTTGGCGTTCTTGAGATCGATCGCCTGATGGGCGACGTTGAGATCGCCGCAGACGATGACCGGCTTGAGTCGATCCAGCGCCAGCAGATAGGTGCGGAAGCGGTCCTCCCAGGCGAGCCGGTACTCGAGGCGGGAGAGGTCGCGCTTGGCGTTGGGCGTGTAGACGTTGACGAGGTAGAATGTCTCGTACTCCAGCGTCAGCACGCGGCCCTCCGGTTCCTCGTCGGTCTCCAGCCCGTAGCGGACGGAGAGCGGCTGCTGCCGAGTGAAGACGGCGGTGCCGGAGTAGCCTTTTTTCTCTGCGTAGTTCCAGTACTGGGCGTATCGTCCGCCGTGATCGAGCTCGATCTGCCCCGCCTGCAGCTTCGTCTCCTGCAAGCAGAAGATATCTGCGCCCATCTCCTCGAAGTACTCGTTGAACCCTTTATTGACGCAGGCCCGCAGGCCGTTGACGTTCCATGATACCAGCTTCAGTTGGCTCATATGGCGATGCTCCCTCCCGGATGTGGTAGATGTGATGACGAATGCCCTCCTAGTGTACCATAGCGGTTGGAGGGAGCAGGCGGCATTTTTTTGGTGGACTCTATGGTTGAAGGAGGCGCTGTAGTAAACTGGAAATTAGGAGGAGATACGTCATGAGACGATTGAGATCGAAAAGAACGGTGGCTCTCGCAGCAACTGCTTTCGTCGCAGTCGCCGCGCTCGCGATTTGGGGATTTAGTATGAAGGAAGTCCCGGACATATCCGAAGCCCAAAAGCAAGAGTATTCCACGTGGGAAACCAAAGGGGAAGAAAATATTGGTGTATACGAAAGAAAGCTTGTCGAAATGAAAAACGGCAAGCTGGAAAGCAGACGCATAACCTGGGACGAAGTCAAGGAAGTATTGGCTCAAAAGAGTGACTTCAAAGACCAAATCGCTGAAATGGAAAGGATTCACGGAACGCCCGATTTTGTCGGTGGCAGCGGCGTCACCCGAATGGAGTTCTGGCTGGACGAAGACGGAAAGGACACAATTACTGTATTACTGGAGCAAGGCGATATTTTGCGTGGTACAGAGGTCATTAATCGTTAATGAGAATAAAAGAATCTATTTTATTCATTCATTTATGCCCACTATTAATAGGTAATCTTTTGTGATTACGGGAGGGATTATGTCCAAGAAGACTTCCTCAAAAGTATTTATTTTTCTGGCATTACCGCTGGTTGTAGCGTTAATGCTCTATGGCGGCATGATGTGGGGATCAGAAGAAATAAGTGTTGCGGCGAATCCTCTGTTTCATTTAGAAGAGTACGAAGGCAACGTCTATTATCAAAGCTTTGAGGACAACAGGAGATTGTACCGTATGGACCTGCAGGGCCAAGACAAGATTGCTCTAAGCCGCGATTCGGTTTCAAGCTTTGTCATTCACAATGATCAGCTGTATTATGCTGTAAGTCTCGACACGTCCGAGCAAACCATTGTAATTGCAGCCCTGAATGGGGACGTTATTCAGAAGATGACAGTGGGCGAGGCGGCGCAGCTCTGGTTTGTCTCGGATGGATGGGTCTACTATAGTCAAGCTGAGGGACTCTATCGGATAAGTGAGACGACAACTACAATCGAGCAAATTTCGGATTTGCGTCTGCATACCGTTATTCCATATGAGGGCGACCTTTATTTCTCCAGTGTTTCGGAGCATCAGGAGGGGCTGTATCGGACGGACCTGGCAGGCAATGGGCGGGTTCAGCTTTACAAGGGGGATATACCGTATTTTAAGCTTGATCAAGACCGGGTTATTTTCCCATCTATCTCTGAGCGCTATCGACTGTATCAGATACGTTTGACGGATTACGCGGTAGAGCCTCTCTCGACAGCGGAGGCAGCGTTAGCTGTGCCAACTGGTGCATTTGATGTATTCGACGGCAAGGTATACTTCACCAATGACCAGGTCGCTAAAGATAGTTACTTGTACGAATGGGATATGACGAAGGAGCACTTGACCCAGCTTGAGCGCGTGGAGGCGACGACCGTCAAAGCCTATGCCGAGCGGATCTATCTGTATCACCCTTCCCATGGAGGCAGGCTAGACATCGTATCGGTTCCTGTGATGAAGGACGACTTCTAAAAAGGCGAGCATGAGGCTTGCTCGCAACAGCACAAAAAGCCGGATAGGGAAGCGAATCGCTTTTCCGTCCGGCTTTTTTGCCATTGATTCGCCTAGTATAGCATAAAGAACGTCCGATGTTGCCGGCGCAGCGTCACGCCGCTAACATAGGATAGCGCACCCGCCCGACTTTTGTTGTAAAATGCTTATGAAACGACATCAGGCATCGGATGGTGAACAAGATGAAGGCGCTTACTCGCAAGGTGGTCCGGTATTTCGGCAAATCGTTGTATCGCAAAATGATGCTGACGTTTTTTTTAATTGTGGTCATCACGGTTTCCGTGCTGATTGCCGATTTTTACTTCCGTACGGCAGAGGATCTGCGCAGACAGGCGGTCGAGTCGAGCGCGCGCATTACGCAGCAGTCCGCCTATGCGCTTAATGCGCATCTGGATAATGTCCGGCGGTTTGCCTGGACGTACTTCCGCGATTTCGAATTCCAGAGCTTCGTGAAGACGCTGGGCAGCGATCCGGATGCGGTCAGCAATTATTCGAGCAAATTTTCGCATTATGTCAACGACAATCCGATACTCTGGTCGGTCTCCGTCGATCAACTGGACGGCTTCTCGATGCGAGCGGGTCACGGGACGCCGGACATGCTGCCGGAAGAGAAGGAGCGCTTGACCCGGATCGCTGTGGAAGCGAACGGCAAGGGCGTCTGGGTATCGTCCGAAATTTACGGTCCCAATCTGCAGACGGAGCAGACCCTGACCTTCCTGCAGGCGATCCGCAGCATCTCTCTGACCTCTCCGGGGCCTGTCATCGGCGTCATGATGTACAACCTGTCGTTCGTGTCGCTGGAGCAATGGTTCGAGAAGGTGGAGGGCGAGCAGTCGAATCGAACGTACATTATCAGCAAAACGGACGGCACCGTCATCCATTCGCTCCTCCCGGAGGAGCGAGGCGCCCCGCTCCTGAGCGTCGAGGAGCTGGCAGCCATCAAGGGCGTGCAGGAGGGGCACTTTTACGCGGATCGGGGGTCAGGGGAGGAGCTGGTGCTCTACGGCAACCTGGATCGCACCGACTGGATGCTGGTGACGATGATCCCGATGCGCCAGCTCTCCAAGCCGGTGGACGACTTTACGCGCAGGACTCTCCTCCTGGGAGCGCTCAGTCTCGTCTGCTCGATGCTGCTGGCGGGGGTATTCTACTCCCGGACGATCACGCCGCTGCGCGAGCTGAGCAAGGGGATGAAGGCGATCGAGGTCGGCAACTACGAGGTCAGTCTGCCCGTCCGAAGCAATGACGAGCTCGGGTATATCACCTCGTCGTTCAACCGGATGGCCAAGGAGATCAATCGGCTCATCATCAAGGTGTACGAATCCGAGCTGCTGAAAAAAAATGCCGAGATCAAAATGCTGCAATCGCAAATTAATCCGCACTTCCTCTACAATACGCTGGGCATCATCGACAGCCTCTCCTCAATCGAAGGAGACACGCGCGTCGCTTATATTAGCCGCTCGCTCGCCAAGATGTTCCGCTACAACATTAGCGGCGAGGATATCTCCACGCTGGAGGCGGAGATTCAACAAAGCAGACTGTATCTGTCCATTCAAAAAATTCGCTTCGATCAAAAATTCGATTATCTGATCTACGTGGAGCCAGGACTCGAGCAGATGCCAATCCCCAAGCTGCTCTTCCAGCCGATCGTGGAGAATAGCATCCTGCATGGCGTCAGCCGGAGCAGCGAGCTCGGCATGGTCCGCATCGAGGTGTATGTCGACGATGACGCCTATGTGCAGCTGAAAATCTGGAACAACGGCGCGCCGATCGAGCCGGAACGGATGGCGTGGCTGCGCGAGCGCCTCTACGATACGGGCCATAGCGGCCGGCCGTTCGAAGAACGCTCGTCGATCGGGCTGCTCAACGTGCAGGAGCGCATCCGCCTGCTCTATGGGGACGACTGCGGCATCGCATGGGAGAGCAGCAAAGCCTACGGAACGACCTTTACCCTGACGATCAAGCGTACATTAGCGAATGGAGGAGCCTCAGTATGAAATACATCGTGCTCGACGACGAACCGATTATCCGGCAAGGACTGATCCACAAAATCGGGCAGACCGGACTGCCGCTCCTGTGCGCGGGCGAGGCGGATAACGGCGTAGCCGGGCTCAGCCTGCTCCAGCAGGTGCAGCCCGATCTCGTCATTACCGACATCCAGATGCCCGATATGAATGGACTGGAGTTTATCGGCCGCGCCCAAGAGCTGCTGCCGCGCCTCGACTATATCATCCTGAGCGGATACGACGACTTCGACTACGCCAAGCAAGCGATGCGCTATGGCGTCAGCCATTATCTGCTGAAGCCGGTAGAGGATGAGGAGCTGTACGAAGCGCTCAGCCGCTTGCTGGAGCGGCTGCAGGCAGAGGATCATCGCGACAGGCAGGTGATGGCGCTCCAGCACCTGGCCGAGTCGAGTCAGGAGGCGGCGCGCAGCCAGGCGCTGCTGCGATTCCTGAGCGAGGACGAGGGATTGGTCGATGATCCGGCGCTGAGCGATATTGCCAGTCGCTGCTCCTCGTTGTCGATTGCGGTGTTCCAGGTCGGGCCGGTGCGATTGCCGCATCTCTCGTTCGGCGAGGATGAGGAGGAGCTGGTCTGGTACGCGGTCAAAAATATGGTGACGCAAGGGTTCAAGGAGGCCAATATCGCGGGCTTGGCGATTCACCATCCGATAAACCGCAGCGAGTTCATCTATGTGCTGGGCCTGAACGCGGCGCAGCAGCGTACGATGGCGGTGTCCGCTGCCGAGACGATCCTCTATGGCATCCGGCGGTACTTAAAGCTGGATGCGGTAGGAGGGATCGGCCCCGCCGTCCATCGCGTCGACGGCTTGCAGGAGGCGTATCGCGAAGCCCGGCAGCTGGCGCGCAATGCCGTCATCCACGGCGGCAACCGTGTCGGCTACGCGACCGGCGCCCTCCCCTACAAGGCGAACCGCGAATCGATCATCCTGAGCGAGGATGCGAAGCTGCTGGAGGAGTGGCTGCAACGGCTGGAGTCGGACAAGATCCTCCGCTGGATCAAGCGGCGGCTCGGGGCGATCGCGCAGGACCCGAATTCCGTCTTCGTGCAGGTCGAATGGTTCTGCGTTGATCTATATCTGCTGTTCAACAAATACTTGCTCGCGCACGCGGTCGATGCGGAATGGACGATCGGCGAGATGGATGATCTGCTGCGCTGGCTGCAGCAGGTGACGTCCTTTGTCGAGATTGAAGAGCGGATGCGCGAGTTGGCCTCCACCGTGATCGGCCGACTGTCGAGACGCAGCGATCCGACGGGCAAGGCAATGATGGAGCTTGTCCGCGCCTACATCGCAATGCATTATGCCGAGCCGTTGTCGCTGCAAGCGATCGGCGAGCGATTCGCGATCCATCCGACCTACTTTTCCAAGCGGTTCAAGGAAACCTACGGCGAGACCTTCATCGATTATCTGACCTCGGTCCGCATGGACACGGCGGCCCGGCTGCTCCGGGACACCGAGCTCAAGGTGCATCAGATCGGCGAGCGGATAGGCATCGAGGACGCCGCCTACTTTGGCAGCGTGTTCCGCAAGCGATACGGGGAGACGCCCAGACAATACCGGGAGCGCGCGCAGCAAGGGTGAAAATTTCATAGTTTTTGGCGGCAATGCCTTAAGATATTCGCTTAAACCTCGACAGCAGCCACCCTATAATAAGGCTTAGGCAAGATCACAACACATGAGGGGGAGCAACGAGAAGCATGAAAAAAACGACCCGAAAAACGGCAGTGCCCGCACTGTTGCTGTCTGTCGCCCTGCTGTCCGCCGCCTGCGGCAATGGAGGCGGGAGCGGCGTCGCCAATGGTACGGGCAATGGCACAGGCAACGGCACAGGGAACGAAGCAGCCACCAATCAAACGAACGCAAACGAACCTTCTGCGCCCAATCAGGGCGAGATCGTCGAGATTACCGTCTGGGATAAACCAAGCGCAGATATGGCGAGCAAAGCGTTTATGGAGGAGCTGTTTGCCGACTTCGAAAAGCAATATCCCCATATTAAGGTGAACCATATCGAGCCAACCAAGGAGAAGGAACGGGAGCAGTTCATGACGGCGGTAGCCGGAGGGGAGCAGCCCGATCTTCACAAAACGCCGTATCCGGACATGGAGTCGTATATTGCGCAAGGCATCCCGGCCGACATTACCGAGCTGTGGAACAGCTTCGATGGCAAGGACAACTATCTGCCCTCCTCGTTGAACGCAGCGACGGTCGACGGCAAAATCTATGGCGTCCCCAACGACATGTACGTTACCGGGCTCATGTACAACAAGCAGATGTTCGCTGACGCCGGCATCGATCCGGCCGAGGCCTTCAAGGATTGGGAATCGTTCGGCGAGGCGGCGCAGCAATTGACCGATCCGGCGAAGGGCACGTATGGCTACGCGATCCTCGGTATGGACTGGGCGGATTGGTTTTTCGAGTACTATGTATGGCAGGCGGGCGGCGATCTGACCGAGAGACAGCCGGACGGCACGGCCAAGCTGACGCTTACCTCCGATGCGACCGTACAGGCGCTCCAATATTACAAGGATCTGAAATTCAAATACAAGGCAACGCAGAAAAACGTCGTGCAAAGTCTGGACGACAACCAGAAGGACTTTTACACCGGACGCGCGGCTTCCATGCTCGCGGGCTCGGACTGGTTTTTCGGGATGGTATCGCGCGGGATGGAGCTTGAGAACATCGGCTTCTCCAGCCTGCCGGTCGGTCCATCGGGCAAATCGCCGGCGCAGGTCGGCGGCAGCTACTGGATCCTCAATCCGAAGTCGACCCCGGAGCAGCAGCAAGCGGCGTTCACGTACGCCACCTATCTGACCTCCAAGGAAGTGACCGAGAAGAGCTTGAAGTGGGGGCAAGAGAACGGCATCTTCCCGAATCTGCTGTCTGTCCGCTCGGATGTGGATGTAACCCAATACGTCGACGGCATGCCGGAGGATCTGTTGGTGAGCGTGCGCGAGGCGGCCAAGGAGACGCGTCTGGAGTACTTCCTCAAGGCTCGCTTGAGTCCATATGTCGTCAAGCCGATCCAGCAGGTACTGCTCGACGAGAAGGCGGACCCGCTGGCAGCGCTGGAGGCGGCGCAGAAGCTCGCGCAGACGGAGGTCATCGACAAGTATAACGCCGAAATTAAAGGCTGAGGCGCCATCGGGATTCTGCCACAAAGGAGAATCCCGATTCTTATTCAAAGGGGGGAGAACCGTTGGCGAGAATGACGAATGTCCGCTGGATCGCCGTGCTGTTTTTGCTGCCGTCCGTGCTCTGTTACTTGCTCTTTAAATACTATCCGCTGCTTAGCATGGTCTACATCAGCTTTTTTCGCTACAGCATCGTCAACCCGCCGGGCGAATTTGTTGGTTTGGCCAATTACATCGAATTTTTGAGCTCCTCGACGTTTTGGCAGGCGGTGTACAACACCTTCGTATTTTTTGCGCTCTATCTCGGCTTGACGTTTTGGCTGCCGATCGTCCAAGCCTTGCTGCTCAGCGATATCCGCAAAGGCAACGCGTTTTTTCGCTTCATGTATCAATTGCCGACGGTCATGCCAGCTGTGGCTGGCGTCCTTGTCTGGAAGTGGATGTACAATCCCGATTACGGCTTGCTGAACTACTGGCTTTCGTTTGTAGGGCTCGGCCCGTACATGTGGCTCAATGATATGAGCATGACCAAGTTCGCCATCGTCCTGCCTGCGGTATTCGCAGGAGGTGGCGTCTCGCTGCTCCTCTACTTTTCGGCGATCCGGTCGATCCCGGCGGAGATGCTGGAGGCGGCCAAGGTAGACGGCGCGGGGCCGTGGCGGAGGATGTGGACGATTTTGCTGCCGAATATGCGGTTTATTATTCTCATCCAATTTATCGCCTTCATGACGGGCATCCTGCTGGCTTACGACAATATTTATGTGATGACGCAAGGCGGTCCGGCAGGCAGCACGACGGTCGTCTCGATGCTGGTCGTCAATACCGCGTTCCAGCAATCGCGCTTCGGCATCTCAGGAGCAATGTCGCTGTTTATGTTCGTGGTGATCGCGCTGCTGACGGTCATCCAAAATAAAATCTCCGCAGAAAAGGATTGAAGGACATGGAACGCGCACGCATCGTGGAGAAAGGACAACGGTCGTTAACGATAACGGCCTATGTGGTGACGATTTTTTTCACCTTGACGGCGCTCATCCCGCTGCTGTGGATGGTCTCCTCGGCATTCAAGTCGGACAATGAGATCGACGCTTACCCTCCCAAGTGGGTGCCGAGCATCCCCCGATCCATCGAGGTTACGCTCGATTATACCGGGCAGAGCGCGTTCGATAAGCTTGCTTACGAGCTGGATGCGATGGAGGCGAGCTGGTATCCCTGGATGAAGCATCTTCGCGAGGGGATCGGCCAGGTGAAGATCATCGGCGTGCGCGAGGGCCGGGTCCTCTACGAGGCGACCACGACGTCCGCCGCATTCCGGACGGGGCAACCGGTGGTGGTGCCGTCGACGCTCTTCAACGAAGGGATGATGAAGCTCAAGCTGCCGTATATTCAGGAGCAAAAGCTGTCCAGGTTCAAATGGTACGGGGAGGACGGCCGAGCCGAAGCAAGCCGGGCAGAGGGGGCAGCGGACAGCGAGCTGCTCCGGAAGTTCGCCGACTTTTACGGATCGACGGACTTGATCGATGGGCGCGTGCTGGCCATGGAGGAGAGGGCGGTCTGGCTCCGTATGTTCGACAGCTTCCTCTCGCTCCATGCGATCGCCGCTGACGCGGTCGGAGCGCTGGGCTTTGCCAAGTATTTTTTGAACAGCGCGATCGTTACGCTATCCTCGGTGCTCCTGCAGATGCTGCTCGGCGGCTTGGCTGGCTATGCGCTGGCGCATCTGATGGACAGCAGACGATGGCAGATGTTTTGGGTGATGTTTTTTCTGGCGACCATCATGATCCCGGATATTTCATTGCTGCTGCCGCTGTATCTGCTAATGAAGGACTTGAGTCTGGTCAATTCGCTGTGGGCGATCATCCTGCCTCATTCCGCCTGGGGCATCGTCATTTTTTTGTTCAAGGGCTTTTTCGAGCAGGTCTCCAAGGAGCTGCTGCAGGCGGCGCGCGTCGATGGGGCGGCGGAGCTGCGCATCTTCACGCAGATTGTGATCCCGCTCTCGATCCCAATCTTCGCCACCGTCGGCGTCCTGACCTTCATTCCCGTCTGGAATGAGTTTGTCTGGCCGCTGATCGTCAACAACAAGCCGGAGTATTGGACGTTTACCGTCGCGCTCAACGATCTCCAGAACAAAAGCAACGTGCAGCAGAACATGATCATGGCCAGCTCCTTCCTCTCGTTGCTGCCGCTGCTGCTCGTCTTCATCCTGGCCCAAAAGTATATCGAGAAGGGCGTGTCGTTCACCGGGGTGAAAGGGTGAAAGGGTGACGGGGGGAGCAAGCGTCTCTAATCAACAAAAGGAGTGGTGCTCATGCGGCAAGAGGAGCCGGATCGCATCCTGCCATGCGATCTGCAATGTGAATATGTAACGAAGCCTCTGGCGATCCAGACCGATCGTCCCCGCTTCAGCTGGCGGCTGCAGGCGGAGGGGCGCGGCAGACGCCAGACGGCTTATCGGGTCATGGTCGCAGATCGGCCGGAAAAGCTGGAGACGGGGGACGGTCTGCATTGGGACTCGGGCAAGACCTGCTCAGATCACACCTTCCACATCGTCTACGGTGGTAATCGATTGGCTAGCGCTTCGCGTTACTACTGGCGCGTCGTAGCCTGGGACGAGGAGGACCGGGAGGGGGAGCCGAGCGAGATCAGCTCTTACGATACAGGGCTGCTGGAGAGAGCGGATTGGTCGGCATTCTGGATCGGCGCGCCGGAGGTGTCGGGGTCGCCGATCTTCCGCCGGGAGATAGCCATCGATCATCCATGCGTGCGAGCGGTCGCTTATATCGCCTGTCTCGGCTACGGGGAGCTGTACGTCGATGGAGCGAAGGCAGGCGAGCGCGTCCTCGATCCGCACTGGAGCGATTATGACGACCGGACAATCGAAGGGCTGCTGTACCCGTATCAGGACGAGGGGATGAAGTCGGTCTATTATGTCGCCCACGATCTGACGGAGCAGTTGACGCCGGGGCGGCATGTCATCGGGCTCATGGTGGGCAATGGGTGGTATCGTCAGACGGCGCGCACGGTCGAAGGCCAGATGGCTTACGGTATCCCCCGGGTGTTGCTGCAGTTGCACCTGCATTATGCGGACGGCAGCGCGGAGCGCATCCTCAGCGACGAGACGTGGCGCTGCGCGCCCGGTCCGATCGTCTCCGATCAGCTCTTCGTCGGCGAGGTGTATGACGCCCGGCTCGAGCATCCCGGCTGGTGTACGGCGGGCTTCGATGCTTCGGCATGGGCATGCGCCCGGGAGCTGGCGGCGCCGAGCGGCCAGCTGCGGGCGCAGCTGTCCCCAGCGGACCAGACGCGAGGGACGCTCCGGCCGATCCGGCGTTGGACGGGCCGAGAGGGTAGCTATCTGTTCGACCTGGGGCAGAATATCTCGGGCTGGGTGCGACTGCGCGTCGTTGCGCCCAGAGGCGCGCGGGTCGTCATGCGGTACGCGGAGGAGCTGGGCGATGACGGCGCGCTGGCTTATGACAGCGCGGGCGGCGTCGCGCAGATTCAGCAGGATGTGTATATTGCCAAGGGCTCGGGGGTGGAGAGCTACGAGCCGCGCTTCGTATGGCACGGGTTCCGCTATGTCGAGGTGACCGGGCTGATCGGCGAGTCGACGGACGATACGGTGCTCGGCGTCATCGTGCATGCCGCTGTCGAGCAAGCAGGGGAGTTTGCGTGCTCGGACGAGCGGCTCAATCGGATACAGGAGCTATATCGGTGGTCGCAGCTGACCAATCTTCACAGCGGCGTGCCCAGCGATTGTCCGCATCGCGAGCGCTTGGGCTATACGGGCGACGGCCATGTCACCGCCCAAGCGGCCATATATAACTTCGGGATGGCGGCCTTTTATCGCAAGTGGATTCAGGACATCGCTGACGCTCAGCATCCTGTGACCGGGTTCGTGCCGCACACAGCGCCGTTCAACGGCGGCGGCGGCGGGCCGGGCTGGGGCAGCGCTTACGTCATCCTATGCTGGCGGCTCTACCAGGCTTATGGCGATCGGAGCTTGCTGGAGGAGCATTACGAGGGGATGGCGCGATGGGCGGCCTATCTGCGAGGCTGTACGGAGGATGGCAGCATCGTCGTCCGGGAGGGGCCGGGGAGCTGGTGTCTTGGCGACTGGTGCATTCCCGGCTCGCTGGAGCTGCCGGAGCAGGTAGTCAACACGTATTTCCATGCCGAAGTGAATCGCCTCCTGGGACGGATCGCTCACGTGCTCGGCAAGCAGGAGGACGCGCTCGTTTACGAACGAAGGTTTGCCGATATCTGTCGCGCATATAATGAAGCTTTTCTGGATTGTGAGCGCTTGCAGTATTCGATTGGGAGACAAGGCGCGGATTTCTTTGCCTATGCCTTGGGCTGTGTGCCTGCGGACATCGAGCCTGCGATAAGGCAACGGCTGCTAACCCAATATTCGCTATCGCAAGGGGGCGCCATCGATACCGGGATCTTCGGAACGCCGCTGCTGCTCGAGGCATTGGCCGACTGGGGCGCGATCGATCAGGCGATCGAGCTGGCCCTCAGCGACGAGTATCCGGGCTATGGCTATATGCTGCGGCAAGGCGCGACGACGTTATGGGAGCGCTGGGATGGTCTGGAGTCACATAATCACCCGATGTTCGGCAGCATCAGCGCCTGGATGTTCGAGCGGCTGGCGGGGCTGCGGATATGCGAGGACGCCGTAGCCTTCGGCCGCCTCCGCGTGCAGCCGCCGCTGCGCTCGCGCCTTACCTCTGCCAGGGCGACGCTGTCGACGATCCGGGGACGTTATGCCGCCTTCTGGGAGCGGGTCGGGGAGCGGTTTGTCGTCGGCCTGACGGTGCCCCCCAATGGCGCAGTCGAGCTCGTATTGCCGGGCGTTCATGAGCTTAAGGTAACAGAGCGCGGAGAGCCGCTGGCCGAGGGCGTCGACTATCGCATACGCTCGGATCGGATTGCGCTCGGCTCGGGCGACTATCGGATCGAGGGCAGGCTGGACGGGGAGGAGGTGACGGCCGTACGCTGAGCTTGGCTTGTTGACGCAAAAGGCAGGAATGGCTTGATGAATGCGATCTATAAATATGAGGAGCGATGATGATGATCGTCACGAAGCAGCAGATGTCCTTCAAGAAGCTGGTAGCCCTTGCTGTACTGGTCGCGATGGTATGCGCAACGCTTGTTGTCTTCCCGAATGCCAGTTATGCCGCAACCTCTGCCGTCATCCGATACGACCAGAGCATGGGGGAGCGCGACCCCAATGTGTTCGGCGGCGCGATCAATGTGCTCGACGGCGCTTCGGATGTCGATGCCTTGCGAGCCGCAGGCGTCACGATGGCGCGCCGCGATGTGTACCTGTCCCAGATCCTGCCCAATACGACGGTGGCGCAGTATCTGGCGGATATGTCGGTGCCCGGCGGGGTGGACGATCCGAGCACATGGGACTGGAGCCAGTACGCCTGGGTCGATACGTATCATAACAAGGGTATGAAAAACATGCTCATCCTGTCCTACAACGTGGCCTGGCTGTCTTCGAGCAACACGAACCATGGCGTCCCCAAAAACTGGGTCGTCTACGAGGATATTATCAAAAAAATCATGCAGCATTTTGCCGGTAAAGCCGACTATATCGAGGTGTGGAACGAGCCGGATCATGCGAACTTCCTGGACCTGACCAACAGCGGCTATACGAGCAGACTGACGGCCTACAAGGACATCTACCGACATGCGGCCAATGCGATCCGCAGCGTCAACGCAACGATCCCGATCGGCGGGCCGGTCTTGTCCAATACCGATACGAGCTGGGCGGACGCCATGCTGAAGGATGCGACGATCAAGCCCAATGTCAACTTCCTCTCCTATCATCAATACCAGCAAAATCCCGACGGCGAGCAAGCAATCGTCGCATTGCGGAATGTGGCCGCTGCCAATGGCGTCCCGGATATGCCGATCTATCTTACCGAGTGGAACTGGGATTGGCAATATATCGGCTCCCCGATGAACAATGATTCGGTCGATGCGATTCCCTATGTCGCGCAAAGGCTCGGAGACATGATCTATCACGGCGTGGCGGGGGCGGCCTACTTTGCCTTCAACAAGCAGACGACGCATCCCGACTTCTATTCCATCTATGCCAATGGCAATCTTACGCCGAAGCTGAGCGCCTATCGACTGCTCTCCAAGCAGCTCGGACTCGGCGACGGCAAGTTCCTGTTGCGAGGCAGCAACTGGAGCAACGGCGCGGCGACGATCGTCGCCAGAGGCGCGACCAACGCCGCCGGCCATCCGGTCGCCTGGGTGGTGAATACGTCGACGGCTGGCGATCAGCTCTCGCTCTCTTTCCAAGGGCTGAAGCCGGGCGTGCAGTATACGGCGACCGCCTATGAGGCCAGCCGCTGGCAGGATGCGACATCGTCCAGCTTTACGACATCGTTCACCACCGACCTCAGCGGCAATGGCAGTATCAGCTTCTGGCTCCCGTACAAGGCGGTCGTCGGTCTCAAGCTGACCGAGCAAGACAGTCGGACCAATCTGGCGCTGCAGGCGTCGGCCGCGGCCGACTCGCATGTGATGAGCGGCTTCGAGGCGGGCAAGGCGACCGACGGCAACGATGCCACGCGTTGGGCTTCCGCCTATACGAGCGGCACGCACTGGCTGACGATGGATCTGGGCGCGGCGAAGTCGTTTAACGAGATCGATGTGTATTGGGAGACGGCTTACAGCGTCGACTACACGGTGCAGGTATCGGCCAACAACAGCAGCTGGACCACCGTGCAGACGGTCACCGGCAATCAGGCGCCGGGGTGGAAGGTGCATCGCTTCCCGCTTCAGAATGCGCGCTACATCAAGATCAATAGCACCGCAGCAGCCTGGGGCCAGGGCGTCAGCATCTTCTCGGTCAATGTGTATCGCGATGAGTGATAGCACAACGACACTTTAGCTGCGATTGCAGCAGACAGTCTACACGACGTCTGCTATAATAGGTGCACGAAGAGCAGAGCAGCTAAAAGGGAGCGAACGCATATTATACTCATTACCATGCCAAAGCCGGACGTTACGATATACAAGCAGCAGGACCCGCAGCTTAGCCACATTTACGGCTTTACGGATTTCCATCTCATTACGCGGGAAGACGGCGGGATCTTCATGTTCTATAATGACCAGGACGAGCTGCTGTTCGTCGGCAAGGCGCGCAAGCTGAGACCACGCATCAAAAAGCACTTCGAGGACTCAGTATCCGTCATGAAGGATCATCGGGAAGAGGTGGCGAAGATCGAGGTCTGCCTCGTGTCGAGCCCCGTCCATCGCGAAATCTATGAAACCTACATTATTAATGAGCTGAAGGCGAAATATAATGTGGACAAAGTGATGTACAAGTAAACGGTGTCGCCGTGCGCGTATCGTCCATTACGAGAGAGCGGGGGGGCTGAGGACGGCTTCAGTCCCTTCGACAGAAAACAGGCCAGCGCCCTATAGGGTTGCTGGCCTGTTTTGTGTATTGGTATCGCGTCATTAACTGTAAACATCCTCTGGCGTGCGCGGGTCCGCGACTTTGCTAGCTCCAGTGCACCTTTCTTCCTCTACCGCTCGCCGGTCCACACCTTTGCTCACCGCGCCGCTCACCGCGTCCCCAGCCGCACGCGTTGTCCGCCGCCGACCTGGACCGTCTCGCCCCCGGCGAGCAGCCAGACGGACTGGCTGCCCGGATTCTCGACGAAGTCGCAGGAGGCGGAGAAGCGCAGCCGCTTGAAGGCGTTCAGATAGTCGGCAATCTCGATATTGGTCGCGTACCAGATGTCCGGGCGGCCGCCGATGTACGGGCAGAATGTCTCCATCACCTGCCAGTTGTCATCGGACTCGAACTCGAAGCTATGTCCCCATACATAGAGGATGTACAGACTGTACAGCCGGTCGATGGCGACGAACTGCTCGGCCCGCTCCATCAGCTGCTGATTATGGTGACAGGTCGGCTCCCACCGGTACAGATCGTCCGGCAGGTCGAAGCGGCCGCTGCTGGTGCCGACGCGGGCGTAGTCGATGCCCAGATGCGGCAGCAGCTCGATCAGCGATTCGCTGTACATCCCGAACGGATAGGACATGCCGCGCACGGTATAGCCTGCGAGCTGCTCGAGCCGCTCGCGGTCCTCCATTATCTCCCGGATCAGCCGCTCGCGCGGGGTGCGCCGGAAGGCCGGGTGCGTCACCGAGTGCGCCGAGATTTCATGCCCCTGGTACAGTGCAGCGGCCTCCTCTGCGGTCAGACAATGCCCGCTGCCGAGCAGGCCGGAGTTGAGATGGAAGGTGCCCTTGATGCCGTGCGCGTTGAACAGCTCGACGAGCCGCCGGTCTGCTCTGGCGCCGTCGTCATAGCTCATCGTGACGGCCTTGTGTCTGCCCTCCGGGAAGACTAGATCTATCCTCATGCCGTATCGTGACTCCTCTCCTGTAGATGCGAGCTTGCGGCGACGGGGACGGACTCGTGCCACGGATCGTCCAGCGTGTCGATCAGCTCCGCCAGCTCGGCTGCCATCTCCTCGGCTTCGCGGCGGCGCAGATGGCCCGGCGAGCCGCACCCGGCCCGCCGGAAGCGATAGGCGACGATCTTGCTGTCCTGGAGCCGCTCGCTGATCTCGAGGAGCAGATCGTCCCATACGGGAGCGTGGCGCATCAGCGTCGTCGTCAGGAGCAGATAGGCGTCCGGGTAGTGCCCCCTGAGCTTGCGCAGCATGTGGATATAAGCAGCGACCCAGCGCTCGGATGCGGCATAATCTGCCGCAGGGTCGGGATAGGTGAGGCTGTCGTTTTGGCCGATGGCGAGGATGACGACATGGGGCGTGTACCTCGCGAAATCCCACGGCGTCAGCCCGCCGCGTCCGGGGATCGGCTGCAGCTTGTCATAGGTCGTCTCGAGGCCGACCCGCTCCTCCAGGCCGACATAGCCGTAGCCGTCGAGCAACGGCAGCCCGCCGATCCCGTTGTTATGCAGCTCCGCACCCACGAGCCGGGCGAGGAGGAAACTGTAGCTATACCACGGGTTGTTGTAGGCGCCGTCCGGATCGTGCGGGTCGGCCTGGGGGTCGGAGGGAGCAGCGTCTGGCCGGGGGCCAGCGTCAGACCGCAGAAGCGGCAGTTGCCGGAGACGAAGTCGCTCTTGCGCAGCAGGATCAGCTCATGCGCCCCATCCGCCAGCCCGCTTGCGAGGAGATAGCTGCGCTCCGCGGCCCCCGGCTCCAGCCGCAGCGAGACCATCTCGCCGCCGTCGATGATCGCTCCGACCCACATCGGATGACCGGTATCGATACTCATCGCCAGGCGGACGGCGAGCGACGCCCCCGTGAAGCGGGCGCGCACGAGGTTGCCCGCATAGAGGAAGACTGGCGCTTTCGGATCGGCGAAGTCGATGCGGCCGCTATATTGGAGGTCGGGGTGATCCCCGTCGATGATGATGCAGCGTTCGGCTGTCATTCCTTCACCGACCCGAGCGTCATGCCGTGGACGAAGTAGCGCTGCAGGAACGGATAGACGAGCAGCACCGGCAGCGCGCCGACGAAGATCTGAGTCGCCTTGAGCGCCCGCTCCGAGAGGATGCGCAGATCCGACGGATTGACATGGATTTTGGTGAAGTCGGTGTTTTTGATCATGGACTGGATGAACGTCGCCAGCGGCTGCCGATTGGCCTCCATATAGATCATGCCGTCGAACCAGGAGTTCCAGTGGGTGACGATGGTGAACAGCGACAGCGTAGCGATCGATGGCATGGAGATCGGCAGGAAGATCATGAACAGCGTCCGCACGATGCCTGCGCCGTCGATCTGCGCGGCCTCCTCCAGCTCCTTTGGGATCCCCCGGAAAAAATTCATCATGAGCACGACGTTGAAGACGGCGACCGCTCCCGGCAGGATGAGCGCCCAGATCGTATTCTTCAGCCCGGTATTGACGACGACCAGATACGATGGGATCAGACCGCCATGGAACAGGATCGTAATGACGAAAAACCAGGCGTAGATCGAGCGGCCCTTAAAGTAGCTGTCCTCCTTGGACAACGAGAAGGCGGCCAGAAAGCAGAGCAGCATGCTAAGCGCCGTGCCGAGAATCGTCCGCAGAAACGTGATGCCGAGCGCATTCATAAACCCGTTGCTCGTAAAGGTCCGGGCGTAGTTTTCCAAGGTAAAGCCCATCGGCACGAATGTAATCCGATTGGCGTTGACATACTCGCTGGAGCTGACCGAGACGGCCAGCACATGCACCAGAGGGATGACGCACAGGAGGGCCAGCAGGGACAGCAAGACGATGTTGAAGCCGTTGAAGATGCGAAAGGATGAAGTCTTGTGATACATCTCGGGTAGCCTCCTAGAAGATTCGGTAGTTGGCAAACTTCACGGCCATACGGTAGGTAGCGGCCACCAGAATAAACGAGACCAGAGATTTGAACAGTCCGACCGCCGTTGCGAAGCTGAACGAGCCTTGCAGCAAACCGACGGCGTACACATACGTATCGATAATCTCGCCCTTGTCGAGCACAAGCGGGTTGATCAGGTTAAACACCTGGTCGAAGCCTGCGTTGAGGATGTTGCCTAGCGACAACGTGGCGATGATGACCCCGATCGGCAGGATCGCAGGGATCGTCACATGGATCGTCTGCTTCCACCGGTCGGCGCCGTCGATCTCGGCTGCTTCGTACAGCGACGGGTTGACGCCAGCGAGGGCGGCCATGTAGATGATCGTGCCGAAGCCGAATTCCTTCCACGTATCGCTGATGACCAGTGTGAAGCGGAACCATTCGCTATTTTCCAGGAACGGGATCATCGGCAATCCGACAGCCTGGATGAGTTGATTGACCAGTCCCTGGCGCGTCAGCATATCGGTCAGGATGCCTGCGAGGATGACCCACGAGAGGAAGTGAGGCAGGTAGATCAACGTCTGGACCGAGCGCTTGATGAAGCGGATGCGCACCTCGTTGAGCAGCAGCGCCGTCACCAGCGGAGCGATCCAGCCCAGGAGCATCTTGAGCACGGCGATGACCAGCGTGTTTATGATAATCTCGACGACGCGTTCATCCTGGAACATGAAGGCAAAGTGGCTCCAGCCCGCCCAGTCCGAGCCCAGGATTCCTTTCCACGGCTTGTAGTTCTGGAAGGCGATGACGATCCCGCCCATCGGCAGGTAGCTGTAGACGAACACGAGCAGGACCGAGGGCAGCAGGAACAGATGGAGCGGCCAGGCTTTGTGAAGATTCATACGGCGGACCAGTGACGGTCGTGTGCGCGACATATCCATTCTCCATTCTGTTTGGCACGGATGAGTGTAGCTGCGAGGAAGAGGGGACTTCCGAGCGCTATCTTTCCGATGACAAATCTTGGTTTTACTTTAAAAGGGTCGCTTTTCAGCACCGAGAAGGTTGGAGGCAGGAAGGAAATGAGGAGCGGAGCGTAGTGGAAACTACGTGAGCACCTAAGAGTTTCCGTAGGAAACTAGCTTCGTAAGCATAAGCTTAGTTCCGACTGCATTCAAGATTCGATGCCGAATAAGCTTCATGAATATCTTCGTGATCAAAAGCGACCAAAAAAGAACGGAATGGCGGTTAGAGACACCCCGACTATTCCGTTCTGCGGTCGTTATTTAACGGATGTGTACCATTCGTTGACTTCCTTGGTGATCTGCTCGCCGCCCTTGGCGTACCATTCGTCGACGAACTTGTCGAACTCGTCGAGACCGACGCGGCCATAGACGATTTTCAGCATCGTTTCGACTTCGGTCTTGCTGAGCAGCGTCCACTTCTCCGCCATCGTTGGCGTCGGCGCCGCCAGGAACTGGTGAGAGTAGGCGGTGTCGACCTGCTTGCCTGCAGCCAGATGACCCTCGATGAACAGCGAGCCGTTCAGTTCGGCGATCTGCTGCTCGTACACGTTGGCTCGAGACCCCTCGGCGACGCGCTCGTACATGCTCTTGCCGTTCTCGTCGTAGCCTGCGGAGATGCCGCCGGCATTGAGCAGCAGATAGCTCGAGATCGACGACTTGTTGACCGCGCCCGGATTATCCTTCCACACCGGCTTGCCGTCCACCATCACATAGTCGTAGCCTTCGGCATAGCCGTTCGCGAACTCGCTGTTCTCGTCGAGGATCGTCCGGCCGAGCGTGGCGTCGAAGTACTTGAACACGCCCTCCCACTTGTCGAAGCCCTTGCGGAAGACGAAGGCGCCATAGGTCGCATACGAGCCTTTATGCCCTTTGATGCCGTCGACGCTCGAAGGCACAGGATACGCCTTGACGACCGAGTCTGGCGCGTTGACGAGCGTATCGCCGAGCGGCCAACCGCCCATCCATGGCGGGCCAAAGACGATGCCGGCGTCGCCGGAGGCGAACTGACCTGCCGCTTTGTTCGGATCGATCGTGCCGAACTCGGGATCGATGTAGCCTTTGGTATACCATTCGTTCAGCTTTTGCAGACCCTTCTTGACATAAGGCTGGACGGAGCCGTACTGAAGCTTGCCGTCATCGCCGAGGTTCCATTGGAGGATCTGGTCTTTGCCGAACAGGAAGCTGGCGTCGGCCATCCAGGCGCTCAGATAGTCCTTGCCGGAGAAGGCCATCGGCAGTTTGTCCGGGTAGGTCTCCTTAAAGGCAGCCAAGACCGCTTCGAACTCCTCGATCGTCGTCGGGGCCGGCAAGCCGACAGCGTCCAGCCAGTCTTGACGAACCCACATGACGGGGTCGCCTACGATCGACGGGCCTTTCGCGACTTGGGGCAATCCCCAGCGCTGACCGTCCTTGGAGACGATATTCCATACCTCAGGCTTGGCGTCGTAGGTCGTCCGCATCCGCTCGGTTGCGTATTTCTCATACGCTTCGTCGATCGGCTCGATCATGCCCGATTCCATCAGCTCGTTCAGGACGACGGTATCCGCGACGAACAGCACATCCGGCAGCTCTTCGCCGCTGGCCATCGCCAGGCGGATCTTCTGGTTGAGCGCGTCGCCCTCGTCGGCGAGCAGCCATTTGTACTTTGTTTTGATGCCGATCGTCTCTTCCGCCCAGCGGCTGATCGGATTGTCCTCCGCAGTGTCGTCGTACAGCAGCTTGGCGTTGTCGCGCAGGACGATGGCGCCGCTGATTTCGACGGGCGGATCGTATTTCGTGAATGGCTTGGCTTCCTCTGTCGCCTCGACGTTGGTGGCAGGCGTGTTGCTCGGCTCGACCTGATTCGTCGGCCCGTTCGTCCCTGCATTGCTGCAGGCGGCCAAGAAGCTGATCGAAAGCGTCAAAGGCAGCAGCATTCTCGTTGTCTTGGTCCAAAAACCCATGGTTGGTTCCCCCTGTGCCGGATTATAGGTGCTACAACCTTATTATAAAAAACGCTTTCACCGGGATACATGGCGAGATTTTAATAAAATGCTCGCCTGTTATTCATTATTGCCCTTGCGGTAGCTTTTTGGCGTTTCCCGATAGTATTTTTTGAACTCGCGGATGAAATGCTGCGGGCTATGGTAGCCGACCTTGACGGCGATTTCGTAGATTTTGAGCTGCGGATCGCGCAGCAGCTCGCGGGCCGCCTGCATGCGGGCGCGCAGGATATAGCCGCTGATGTTCTCGCCGGTGCGCTCCTTGTAGATCTTGGAGAGGTAAGCGGGGTGCAGATAGACCTTGTCGGCGAGCGCCTGCAGCGTCACATTGTCACTGAGCTGGCTGTCGATGATCCGCTGCACCGTCTCGACGATCCGGGCATGGGCGGTGCCGGTCGTATCCTCGCCCGCGCGCTCGCGGATGAGGTCAAACACGGTATAGCTCCAGTCCTCCAGCTGCCCCAGCGTACGGACGCCGCCATCAACCGATGGCGTCTGGTATCCGAGCATCTCCTCCAACACATAGCCGTGCTTGTGCGCGAGCGTGATGAAGTGGCCCCAGACATGCACATAGACTTCGCTCAGCTGGAGACGCGATACGGCGTGCTCCTGGCGCAGCTCCGAGAAGACCGCAGCGAGCTTGTCCCGGAAGCCGTCCCAATGCTGCGTCTCCATATAATAGGGGAACGTCGGATGCGTATGCAGCGATCGCACATGTCGGATCGGCAGCTCCTGCGGCCGCTCCCAATAAGCGCCCAGCAGCATACCGCTCTGCTCCTGCGCCGAATGCTTGTCGAGCAGGGAGATGCCCCTGCGATAAGCTTCGGCGAGCTCGCCGGGGAAGGCTAGCGGATCGGACACGTACAGATTGCCCGCCATCTTCAGGTAGGTGCGGATATTGTCCCGGATCCGCTCGATCGAGGAGGCCAGCCCGGATGCAGCGCCTCCGTTCGAGCCGCGCCCGTTCGCTCTGTCTCCGTCAGGCTCGCCATCCTGAGGCTCGTCCGCATCCGTATCCCCAGCGCGCGGCTTGGCTCGCAGCAGGAACGCCGCCACCGCTTGGCTATGATCGGCCCCCCAGCAATCGTAGCTGCCCTGCAGCGTCTCCTCGACGATATTGCCGATGGAGTAGGCGATCAGCGAGCGGTCGAGCCGGGAGTAGGTGTCGAGCTTGCGGTCCATATCGAGCAGCAGCAGCTGCGCCTCGTCGCCGATCTGGAAGGGGAGATCGTATGCCAGGAGCTTCTCCTTGAGCTCGCTCGTCGAGACGAGCTCGGCCGACAGCAGCTCGGTGAGCAGCTTTTTGCGCAGCACAGGCAGATGCACCTGCAACTGCCGCTGCGGGCCGGGTTCGGCCGGGGGACGCGCCTGCAGCCGCTGCGTCACCTGAGCGACCACCTGGAGCAGCTCGTCGTCCTCCACCGGCTTGACGAAGTAATGGATCGCTTGCAGCTCGATCGCCTTCTGGGCATACTCGAACTGCGCGTAGCCCGTCAGCAGGATGCAGTACAGCTCGGGGTTGTGCTGCCTGGCCGCTTCGATCAGCTCGAGGCCGCTCAGCTCGGGCATCCGGATATCGGTGATCAGGATATCGATCGGATGGCTGGTGATGATCTCCAGCGCCTGCCGTCCGGAGTAGGCTTTGTGGATCGTCGTGATGCCGACAGTCTCCCAAGGCAGGGTAGTAGCGAGACTCTCGACTTGATGGATATGATCGTCTACGATGAGGATCTCATACATGGGGTGATGCCTCCTTAGGTGTCCATTGCAGGGTTGCCCGGATGCCGCCGCCCGGCTCGGCCGACAGCTGCAGCGCGGCTGCCGGTCCGAAGAAATACCGAAGTCGCTGCTGTACATTCCACAAGCCGATATGCGATTGCGGCTCCAGCGGCAGGTCGATCATCCGGTTCAGCTCGGTGATCTGGGCGTCGCTCATGCCGATGCCGTCATCGACGACGGCGAGCTGACAGCCGTCCGCCAACGAGCGGCCGATGATCCGCACGTGGCCCGCGCCAGCCTTCTCCTCCAGCCCGTGGACGATCGCATTCTCGACGAGCGGCTGCACGAGCAGCCGCGGCAGATCCATCGCCAGGATCGACTCGTCCACCTCGACGGCGTAGCTGATCTTGCCGAGCTGCATATTCATAATCTCCAGGTATTGCGTGACGAACTCCAGCTCCTCGCGCACGGTGGCGACGATCGTTTCGTTTTTGGTCGCGTAGCGATAGTACTTGGACAGCCTGTAGGCCATCGAGTTGATCGCTTCGTTGCGATTCATCTTGGACATGCTGATAATATAGGCAAAGCAGTTGTAGAGGAAATGCGGGTTGATCTGCGACTGGAGCTGCTTCATGACCGCTTCCTTGGCACGGATCTCCTCGAGGTAGACCTTCTCTACAAGATGCTGAATTTCCTCGGCCATTTCATTGAAGTGATTGAACACTTGCGTAAATTCGGAGTTCTTCTTCGAGGTCAGCCGGACCGCAAAGTCGCCTTTCTTGAACCGTCGCACACTGGCGATGAGCTGCTTGATCGGAATCTGGATCTGCGTATAGAGCGCCGCCGAGGCGCTGAGGCCGAGCAGGACGAGCAGGGCGACGATCGAATAGAAGATGGTATTGCTCTTGTAGACGGGGCCAAACACTTGCTCAAGCGGGATATAGTCGACGAGCGTCCAGCCCAGTTGGGCCGACGGATTGAGATAGACGGAATAGGATTTGCCGTCAATCGACACGACGCCATGCGTCTGCTGCGCGTCCCAGGTCGCAATCTCCGAGAGGAGGCGCTGCGCCAGCGCTTTGTCGGATGTCGAATTGTAGATGACCTCCTCAGGCGTCCGGTAAAAAAACGGGTCATTGATGCCCGAGGTTTTGAAGGTGTCGAGCTTGCTGGCGAAGTTGCCCTCCGGGATGCTGATCTGCACGATGCTGCGGGCGTCGAGCAGCTTGCCCTGGGCATACTTCGGGATGGTGAACAGCTTGGTCAGCGTCCGACCGGAGGGGAGGATCGCCTCGCCGGGCTTGCTGGTCATCCAGCTGCGTGTGCTGTGCTCGTTCAGGAATTGCTCGTCATAGTCTTCCTCGGCCTTGTTGGATACCGTCGTCCGAGCTTCGGGGAAGTGGAGGACGATGTAGTAATCCCATGGCGAGTTAAAGTTGTTGATCAGCGCCATCTTGCTCTGGATCGCTCGGCGAATCTCGTAGCGATCGTAGCCGAATGCGGCGAGATACCGCGAGGAGAACAGCTCGACGTCGCTGTCGTTCATCAGACTGTACGCATAGAAGGACAAGTCCTGGACGCTCTGGTCGAGCTCTCTGGCCACATAGTTGAGCTTGGAGGCGTTGGAGCTGTCGATCTGCGTCGACATCACCTTGATCGTCTCCCGGTTGGCGTACGTATAGACCGCGATGATCGGGAGGATCAGGGCAAAGATGAGTAGGATGATACGGCTGATGATGCTCATGCTCGGGCCTTCCTTTCGACGCGGGATAAACTTTATTATAATGGCCGTCAATGGCCGCCGTGAATAAAAAGCAGAACGGAAAACAATTGTTTTCCGTCCTGCTCTTGCAAGGGCATAGGTCGCCCGGTCGTGGGTAGCCCCAGGCGACGGTCGCCAGGGACGTCGATCGCTAGAGGATCGAGCGGTGAGTCAGCTCGACCTCGCCGATCTGCGGGTTCCAGCCGACGCTGCGTTATCGAACGAGTCGAGTACCGTCACAGTCTGAGGCGTAGCAGGCTCCTCGATCAGCTGGTGGGAGAGCTGCACCTGACCGATCTGCGGATGCCAGCCATAGGTCGTATTTATATGCTTGAACTGAATTTTGAGATACTGCGTCCCCGTCGGCAACGGCCCGCTGTAGACGAATTTCTTCCATTGCCCGGACGCTTGGGTCATCGTTTTGTTCGGCACGAACGGTTCATACACGACCCCGTCTTCGGATACATAGAAGGCATTCTCCGTCGCGGTCTCATTGGGCCATGCCCAGACGACGGCGGAGAGGGCAGACAGCTCGCGGCCCGACTGCGCCTTGTAGATGATGTACTCCTCTTGCAGCTGCGTCCGCATCAGGCGCGACGTATCTCCGCCGAAGGCGTGGGCATTGGCGTTATCGAAGGAGAGGTTAGCGCTGCGAGCATGCATATAGGTAAAGTCAACCAAGGGATCAAGCACGCTGATGATGGGCGGCGGCTCGTCCGGATCGATCAGTCGATGGGTCAGCTCGACCTCGCCAATCTGCGGATGCCAGCCATAGGTCGTATCCAGGTGCTTGTACTGAATCTTCAGGTACTGCATGCCTTCCGGCAGCTCGCCGCTGTACACATAACGCTTCCACTGTCCGGATGCTTGGGTCATCGTCTTGTCTGGTACGAACGGCTCATACACGATATTGTCGGCCGAGACGTAGAAGGCGGTGTCAGCCACCTCTTCGTTCGGCCACGCCCAGACGACTGCGGAGAACTCGGACAGCTCGCGGCCTGGCTGCGCCTTATAGATGATGTACTCCTCCTGCAGCTGTGTCCGCATCAGGCGCGACGCATCTCCGTCGAAGACGCCCGTATTGGCGATATCGAACGAGAGATTCGGGCTGCGCTCGAATACCTTGCTGAAGTCATTCAGCTCATCAAGCTCCGTCACGAGCGGCTCCGGCGGCGCAGGCGCCTCCGCATGCAGCTCGACCTCGCCAAGCGCCGGATTCCAATGATTGGGCCCGCTATGCGTGAACTCGATCTTCAAGTACCGCGTGTCTGCGGGCAGAATCCCGCTGTACTCGATCCGGTTCCAGTAGTCGGGACGCCCCATCAGCGCCTCCTTGGTCGGCGTATACGGCTCATACGTCTGGTCGTCCTTGGAGACGTAGAACTTCATATCTGCCGTCGTCTCGCCCTTCCAGGTCCAGGCTGTCGCCTTGAAGTAGCCCAGATCCTTGTTCGGCTGCGCCTCATAGATCACGTAGCCCGGCTGCGTATTGGTCCGGGCGAGACGCGAGGTGTCGCCCTCGAAGGGGGCCGGATCGTTGCGGTCGAAGTACAGATTGGCGCTGCGCTTGTACATATACGTGAAGTCGTCGAGCGGATCGGTGACGATATTGCCGATCGCCTCGGGCTCTGCCGGCGGCTCCGGCGTTGGCGTCGGCAGCTGCACCTGGGCTGATGGGTTATAAGCTAGCTTGAGCGTATGCGGACGACCGTTATGCGCCGTCGTATCGACGGTGAACTGAATCGTCGGCGCAAGCTGGATGATCTCGACGCTGGCGTCCTTCTCCAGCACAGAGACGCCTTGCTTGAACACCTCGAACACGAGCTCGTCCTGCAGCTGTGTCGGATCGGAGATGGACAGCTTCAGTTCGCCCGCATCGTCCTTTAGCATCATGGAGGACGGCTGCGATGCCGTGACGTAACCGAACGTAGCTGGCTGCCAGAAGTTGGCGCCGATCAGTCCGAGACGCGTATGCTCCACCGCTTGGACGAGGATGTTGTTAACCAGGATCTCCGTCTCCGGGCTGGCTGCATAGGCGGCAGTCTGCGCTGCTGTCTTGCCAGGCAGCAGCACATAGGCGTATTTGTCATGGAGCGGACTAACGCCATGCTCCTGGACCAGGGTCACATAGTTTTTGCTCAGCTCCGTTGCAGGTCCCGAAGCGTCGACATCCGACCACTTGCCGGTCGAGACGGAGCGCAGGGCATGCAGGTCGGTCGCTTCCGGGAAGTAATAGCCGCCGGTCCCCTCCAGATGGACATACGACACATCGGCGAGCTGTGCATCCCAGCCGAGCTCTGATGGCATCGCCGTGCCATCGACGGTCAGCTGCTCGTCGCCGAGCAGCAGCTCGGAGCGATGCAGCGGCGAGAGCACCGGACCGAGCGCATGCGGCGCATACAGCTGGAGCTCTGCGACACGGCCGATATCGTCCTGCGTGTTGCCGTTCATCGTCAGCCGGACATACCTGGCGTCGACGCTGCTGGTCAGCGGATAGGCGGTCACCTCCGAGGTCGGCGCGCTAGTCCCGGTGTAGACGGTCGTCCACGCCGTCCCGTCGCCAGAGGCTTCCAGCTCGAAGGTGTACGTCTCGTCGCGTCCATCGCCGAAGGCGATGCCCGCATAGCCGAGCGCCCGGACGGAGCCCAGGTCGACGGTGACAGAGCCGCCAATTGTCTCGGTCTGCCAGTGCGTATCGATCCGGTAGTCTGTCAGCGAGCCTCCGCTGTCGCCAGCTACGGCTGCGATCGGCCAAGGCGAGACGCTAGGCGGGATCACCTGTGGTCCGGCGGTGCGCGGCGCATAGATCTGCACCTCGGTCAGACTGTTCCAGCCGCCAGTCGAGTTGCCTTGCCCGACGAACTTGACATACCGACCGGTCGTCGGCGCGAACGAGAACACCTGCAGCTCGCTCGGATCCACCTGGCTTGGCGTCTGGTTGGAGGTGCCGCTGTAGACGGTATCCCATGTCACGCCATCCTCGGAGACGAGCAGATCGAAGAGGTTATACCGTATATTCTGCAGCATGAAGTTGATCGCCACGTAGCCGATCGGCTGCACCTTGCCCAGGTCGAACTGAATCCACTGCCCCGGCCCTTCCGAGCACCAGCAGCTGCCCAGGTTGTTATCGTACGTGTTCTCCGGCAGATTGCCGTTGTTGCTGCTATTGGAGACGGCATACACCTTGTGGCGGAGCGGCTCGCTGCCGATAGGCGTTGCCGGGGGCGAGGCCAGGTCGATGCCGTCGGCTGACGTCCGCTTGTTCAGCATGCGATTCTCGATCGTCGTCTCGATCATCCGGTCGTCGCTGCTGGTGATGCCCGAGCCGAGCGCGACGATCTCATCCTCGAACATAAACCACGACTTCTTCGCCTTCAGCGAGCTGCCGTAGCCCTTGTAGTCCATGCCTGCCGCAGCGTACTGGTCGCCGAGCGTCGTGCCGCCCGTCCACGTGTTCGGGCTGCGGTAGGCGTAGCCGTCGCTATCGGGGCGCTCCATCGTATCGACCGTCGTGCCTGGCAGCCGATACTTGTCTACGGTCGCCCAGTAATCGGTATACTGCCGCAGATCGTCATTGTACAGATACGTCATGCCAGCGGCTGTATACCATCCCTTCAGATTCTCGCCGTTGATCGATTCGTAGTTGCCGATCCGATGGGAGGACATGCTCAGGCCGAAGCCGAAGTCCGGCCGCAGATGCACCGCCTGGTCCATCCCGGCGAATACCTTGGTCTGCACGAGCGGTCCCCGAGAGACGACGCTCGGGTCGTCTGCGATCTGCTTGGCCCAGATCGCCGTCGACAGACTGGTGCTGCGATAGAAGTTGAATTCCGTATCCGCCGCGATCCAATACTTCACCATCGCGCGCAGACGAGCGGCATCCTGCGGCTCGGCCAGCTGCGCCAGCCGGACGATCGCACCGATCGTCGTATGTCCCGTCGTATGATCCTGCTGCGAGTTGCGCGAGATGTTGCGGCCGCGCGTCATATCCATGATGGCGCCGTTATAGATGACTGGCTCGTAGGAGTCATAGATCCACTGGTATAGCCGATCTGCCTCGGGATACTGCGGCGCGTAGCTGGAGCCGGACAGCCACACCATCAGATTGGACAGCTCATGGAGCAGCTCGGTGCCATATCCGCCCGTGTAAGCGAATGCAAGATGCTGCACAAAGGAGCCATCCTCATAAAAACCGTCATTGCTGGTGACATAGTCAAAGACGGGCTTTAACTTTACGGGCACCATTGTCAGCTTGGCGTCGTTCTTGAGCAGTACGGCCCGCAGCCCGACGACCTGGCATTTCCAGACCAGATTGGCCCCGGTAGCGGTCAATTGGCCGAACAGATTTCTGGACGGATCGGGGGAGAACGCATCGACCGGCTTCAGATAGCGATCCAACTCGGTGGCAGTTAGTTCATCATACATGAGCACGAGCGCATCGTTCAGCTGGATTGGCGCGCCGATCTCCCAGTGCCACCAGTTGGAGTCCTTCGGCACCGTCGCATATTTGCCCTCGTTGTACCGGTTGTCGTACATCCAGGCGAGAGCGCCGAGGATATCGTCTCTCAGGTCGGTATCGCCATAGGCCGAGGAGGAGGGCAGACGATAGACGAGCGCCATCTCCTTGATCCTCTGGTAGGCGACGGTGATCTGTGCGGGGTTGCTGGCATTGGTCAGATCGCTCCACAGGTACGTCCGATTGGCTGAGGTATCCATGCGATCCCAGTGATTCTGACCGATCTCTGCCTTCTGCAGCAGGAAGTCGATATCCGGGTCCGCCGTATAGGCGCTTGATCCGACGCCGGTCAAATATTCGAACCACTTGACCCGCATCTGGTCGAACGCGTCGGGACCGTTCGCCTTTGCTACGCCCCCTGGAAATGCTGCGGCAATCAATAGTGCGGTAACCAATACAATGCTCATCGCTCGCTTTCGGGTTGTCATAAGTAGTGTGCACCGTCCTTATCTAAGTATACTCGGACCGACTTGCCTTGCTTGCGATCGTCCCCCTTTCGGCTGCACGAGGTGATATCGAGTTCATCGTATCACCGGGGATGCGCAATAAAAATAAACGAATGTTAAGGTTTATGAACGGATATTAGGGGATTGGGAGAATGGACTTGCATTTGTTGGGGGGGATGGAATAAACGAGTTGTGGGGTGGTTGGGGAGCGTGTTATGATCGAGTCCGCAGTGTATATACATTCACCGTAGCGCAAATGTACTTTGTTAAGGAACTGGCCGGAGTAGTGGAGTGCCCAAAATAGACTTTTGAGCGTAGCGAGAAGCTGCTCGCGTCTGTGCAATTATTTTTAACGCCAGCCACGGCGCTTATTTCCGCTATTTAGCGCCTTCTGACATCGCAATGCTCACCACGGCGCTTATTCGCAAGAAATCGGCCTTTTCGGTGCTGATTTTCAAAAATAAGCTCGCTGGCGAGCCTGTGAGAATCTTCTATTTTGTCCAAATAAGATCTCTGGGGAGCGTTAGAATCTGGTAGCCGATCTGTCATTTCTGTGGGTGTTTCTTAAAGATTACGAAATGGGGTGATATTTCTGAATATCATTGAATTCTTATTCTTATTTACAACGGGAATATTATGTGTTTTGTATCCGAAAAAAATAATAGCTATATCAACTTATTCTTTAAAAATTGAAAATAAAAAAATGGACTTTAAACCCTCCCAACCAACTCGGACAGATTTATTCATTTATAGATTTGCAGGATTTATTGTCATAATTGCAGCTTTTGTTGTCCTTATCACTTAAATGCACGAAAACTTCGTTTGAGAACATGTTCAATACGAGGGGTTCGGAACAGATTTCCTGAATTTAGGAGTGAAGTGAAAATGCTTGTTGAATTGTTGCCCGGAGCTGCTATGTTCTTGTTGTTTACTATTCTTTTTTACCAACTTTATAAAAGTAAAAAGGAAGAAAAATGTTATGTTGTTAATAAGGAAGAAGAAGAGGCTCTATTTATTAATGGAAGACAAAAATCAAGAAAGGTCACCGTAATTACTGAAAATAATGTAACGTTGAATCTGTATGTTTTAAATGAAGATGTTTTCGCAAAAATTGATATCAGAAAATGGGGAGTAGTGATCTACAGAGGCATAAGACTTATTAATTTTAAGGAGTTATAGAATTAGGCTCTTCGCTCTACTTCGTGGTAGCGGCACCATGAAAGACTATGAATCCCTTTTGCTTGCTGAAAGAATCTCAGGTGTGGTAGAAGCCGTCAAGGAGAGCGCTTGACCGCTCCTCCCACACCTGAGGCAGGGCCACAAGGCGGCAAGGTAGGTAGACATTAGCCATGAGCTATAGCGACGAAGCAATAAAAAATATAAAAGAGGTGGATTTCAAATAGGATGGATTTCATAGATAAAATTATCTTGGAAGATGTTTCTCTCAAATGCGCTCCGCGAATGCATAATATTAATTCAATGGTGGATAGTTTGGACTCCTTTAGTTTTGTTTTTAATGCTCCGAAAGTTTACAGTGTAATCAACAAGGATAGGGATGGAGCATGGGCACTATCCTATCTTCTCGCAGGAAGGGTGCGGTCCGACAAGGGAAGGGTATGTTACTCAGATGGATCCCCTTTGGACCGGAAACAACTATTTAAGCACGGGGCATATGTTGGTGAAATTCCATACAAAAGGAGTATACTGGGTAAAAAGAAATATTTAACAGTTGAAAGTTTGCTTTTTGAAAACTCGGTGCGCTCTAAGAGTGAAGTCCTAGAAATAGCTGAAGCGTTGGAGTTATCTCCCACAAGACTAAAACGCCCACTTCATCAAATTAGTAATGAGCGGTGGAATGCCTCAGTTGCCATAGGACTATCTCAAGGGAAAACAGTTTTTTGTTTTCCGCTCTTGAATAGGGAGTGGAAGGAAAGAATATACGTGAGGTTAAAAACCTGTAGTTATCTTTTGAAAAAATATAGATGTATAACTATTATTCCTTCGGATAATGAAAAGTATCTAACAAAATTCACTGACGAAATTATTAATCTTTGAGTAATTTGAAGTTTTGTGATTCTATCTCAAGGTTTGTCCATATGGTCAGTAAGGCTGGCTAATGGACATCCTTTTTTTGTTAAATGTAACTGTGACATAAACAACTTAGTTTGCATAAAACGTACGACCAATGCATGATTGAGGGCTACCACCGCCAATTGCGCAAGGTCACCAAATGGAAAAGCATCTTCCCCAATGACGACTCGCTGCTCAAAATGCGTCTGGAGACGATGGACGGACAGGACGTGTGAGTCCAGCTCTGGGGATTGCCGTTTTTAACCTTGCGGCTATTGTGGCGTCTTTGCTGGCAGTGTTGTTCTTGAAGAAATGGAATTTGTGGAACACACTAATCGTCCTGGATATCGTGGTGTTGCTCTATTACGCCGATATACTAGCCATGTACCTGTACTCCATGCCGCTGGATGAGGCGATCTGGCTGGCGGGCTTTGAGCGATATGCATCGAGTATCGTTGTACTGTTCGCTGGAGGACTCGTTCTCTGTGCAGTAGTGGACATGGAGCGATTCTTTCATTACAAGCTTGGGGGTAAGCCCACGTATCAGGCCTTCAAGAATGCCAGTACAAAGGGGGGGGACCAGAAGGGCGTGTTGGCTTGCGTTGCCGTGGCGGTCACCTTATTGTTATCTGAATACAATGGGATGATGTCGGTTGCCCGAACGTATGAAAAGACGTTGCCTTACAAGGTTCAAGCAGTCACGGGCGATCTTTGGTATCCGAGAGGCGGAGAAGATGAAAGCCGATATTTGTTCTACGCTTCTGACCGGGACGGACAGGTGACAAACTATTCCATGCAGTACATTGGACGTTATTTCCTCTATGTGCCTCATGTGGACGGCATTGTCCTATTTTACGAGGACAAAATGAACAACTTGCTGAGCAACTACGATTACCTCGTTGTCGTCGAGAGCGACAAGGATGCCGAGAGATTGGTCAAAAAGCATTATGGCGTTGATCTGCAAGAAGGTATCTATAAAATTGACAGCAGGGATAAAATATCGTATTAACCCTCCAGTAAAACCGGAGAGACAAAATACAGGCCAACCGTCATAACGGTAGGCCTGTTTGGTATGCGGATGAAGCAGATCACATAAACGGAGTCGTATGCTCCGAGACTTCCTTCACCGCTTTGTAGATCAAGTAGGGAACCAAGCCGATGCCGAAGGCTCCGAAACTCAGACCTTTGAAAAATGCGCCCCAATTCCTTTTGGTTTCTTGTTTCATAACCAATCGTCTCCTCTCATTGTCCATAGCATGCGGGTCCGCATCATGACAGCATAGGCAGCATGACAAGCTGGTCTATGTTGAGAGATGGTGTAGATCCGTACCAAATGTTGTAAGGAATATAACTTGAATGTGACCATTATATGAATTTTCTGAAAACATGTCAATGATTATTTTCATCCTCGATTGGCTTAGCCTGTCATCGCTTGTTCACATCCTCAAAAGAACTTCCAAACGCTTAATTCTCGCGCGGGCAATGGATTGCTAGACTCAGGTTTCTATGTTCCCTACGATTCCATTAACTACAGATTGACTGTGGAGGCCGATCGGCCTAACATGGTCAGTGACATGAGTTGATCTTTTTCGACATTTGCAGCGTTATATAATAGAAAAAGGTTACTTTTGGCTTAGTCCGGGAGATGCTAAATGCAAAGCAAAACAACGCATCTGTTGAGTATTTGTATAGCGGCAGCCTGTATAATATGACCTAATACCTGTCGAAAAGAGGTTTGACTACATGAAATTGTCATCCTATGGGTGGATGGGCTTGAAAAAATCAAAACGAATGCTGTTGATCGGATTAACCTCGTTGTACATGTTGGCGAGCTTGACGGGATGCGGCTGGCTCAGCAGCGGCAAAAAAGATTTGCCGCCCCCCGTCGTGCCCAGCACGGAGCAGCCGGTCGAGCGGTATACAGGCGAGCCGAGCGAGCAGATCAGTTATGTGTATACGACGATGCGGGAGCTGTCGCTGACCTTTAATGGCTTGGCGGAGCGAGACGAGCTGGTGCCTCTGCTGGACGCGCTGGACCGCTATAAGGTGAAGGCTACGTTCTTCGTGCCCGGCATTCGGGCAGCCGAGGAGCCGGATCTCGTCCAGGAGATCGCGGCGCGCGGGCATCAGATCGAGAGCAATGCGCTAGACGGCACGGATCTGACGGAGCTGAAGTACAACCAGATCTACCACCAGCTGCGACTGACCAATGAGATCCTCGAGCGGGAGACGACGGTCAAGCCGAAGTATATCCGAACACGCTCCGGCAGCTTCAACGATGATGTCCGACTGGCGGCGGCCCATCTGGGCATGGAGGCAGTCATCACTTACAGCATCAACTTGCAGAGCTGGAATGGCGAAGCGGCGTCCAAGGTAGAGGATTACGTCATGACCAACATTACGCGGGGCGGCATCATCGCTCTGAATACCGAAAACAATCCAGACCTGCTCAAATCGCTCGATATGGTCATCGCTTCAGTCCAGAAGATCGGCTACTCGCTCGTGCCGCTTAGTCGCCTGCTGGAGTACAAGCATGAGCGCAAGCCGCTCGAGCAGATCGAAGGCTATGACGCAGCGAAGATTAATCCCGATTATGGGAATGCTGAATACGAGGTTATCTACAAAGCGGATCGCAACGACAAGCAGATTGCCCTTACCTTCGATGACTGGGGCACCGACTATACGGTGACTCGTCTGCTGGATCTATTAAAGGAAGAGAATATTAAAGCCTCGTTTTTCCTGCGGGGGAACGGACCGGAGCGCAACCCTAACCTGGCGCGGGCGATCGCCGAGGATGGACATGATGTAGCCAATCACACCTATAGTCACCCGGTCATTACGAATCTGACGCCCGAGGAGATCCAGGAAGAGGTCGTCAAGGCCCATCAGGTCATCACCGAAGCGATCCAGCAAAAGCCGGTCATGATGTTCCGGCCGCCGACGGGCGCCTTCGACGAGGAGACGGCCAAGATCGTCGCCGCTACCGGTTACCGGACGATCGCGATGTACGATGTGACGACGCTGGACTGGGATCGGAGCAATGACGCCGATCATATCGTCAAGACGATTTTGGAGAATACGGAGAGCGGCAGTGTGATCCTCCTCCATATTCTCGATGGATTGCATACGCTAGAGGCTTTGCCGACGGCGATCCAGAAGCTGCGTGATCAAGGCTATACCTTTGTGAAAATGTCGGAGCTGATCGACCACCAATCTTGATCGAGATAGATAGAGAGAGACCATACTAGAAGCGGGAGATGAGCGAAGCTATGAACGAGGCCTATCAAAGACTGAAGGACGGACAAGACAAGCTGGCCGTCATCGGCCTGGGTTATGTCGGACTGCCGCTCGCCGTGGCCTTCGGACGCAAGCTTAATGTCATCGGATTTGACGTCGATGCCCGCAAGATCGAGTCGTGCCGGGAAGGTCGCTCGCCGATAGATGATGTTAGTCATGCCGAGCTGGCACAATCCAATGTCCTGTTCACGAGCGATGAGGGTGAGCTTGCCGAGGCCAGCTTCCTCGTCGTAGCGGTGCCGACGCCGCTGCAGTCGGATAAGGTGCCCGATCTGAGCTACATTCGCAAGGCGAGCGCGCTCGTCGGGCGGCAATTGCGCCGAGGAGCGACCGTCGTGTTCGAATCGACTGTGTATCCGGGCGTGACGGAGGAGATCGCGGGGCCGATCCTGGAGGCGGAGTCGGGGCTGAAGTGCGGCATCGACTTCCGGCTCGGCTACTCGCCGGAGCGGATCAATCCCGGCGACCAGGAGCATCGTCTGGACAATATCGTCAAGATCGTCTCCGGGATGGACGCCGAGACGCTGGAGCTAATCTCCGCCGTGTACGAGCTGATCGTCGATGCGGGCGTCTATCGCGCGGAGTCGATCAAGGTCGCCGAGGCGGCCAAGGTAATCGAAAATGCGCAGCGCGACATCAACATCGCCTTTATGAACGAGCTGTCCATGCTGTTCCACCAGCTCGATATCGATACGCAGGCCGTGCTGCGGGCGGCGGGCACGAAATGGAACTTCATGCGGTTCGAGCCGGGTCTGGTGGGCGGTCACTGTATCGGCATCGATCCGTACTAACTCACCTACAAGGCGGAGGGTCACGGCTATCACTCTCGGATTATCCTGGCCGGGCGACATATCAATGACGGAATGGGCCCTTATATCGCGCAGCAGCTGATCAAGCAACTGGTCAAGGGCAAGCAAGACCTGTCGGAGGTCCGGATCGGCATCCTGGGCATCACTTACAAGGAGAACTGCTCGGACATCCGCAACTCCCGCGTGCCCGATATCATCAGCGAGCTGGCGGAATATGGCGTGACGACGGTGGTCAACGATCCGCTGGCCGACCCTCAAGAGGTGTGGGAGGAGTATGCTGTCAAGCTATGCCCGATCGAGGAGATGCGCGAGCTGAGTGCAGTCGTCGTCGCGGTGCCTCATGAGGCTTATGCCGCTATGGAACCGCAAGATTACGATCGTCTGTGCGAGGGCAGTCCGCTCAAGCTGATGGTCGATGTGAAGAGCTTGTATGACCGGTCTGCGTATGAAGCGCAAGGGTACGTATATTGGAGCTTGTAAGAGAGGAGGGGCGACATGTGGCGCAAAGATAAACAACCGATAGAGGAAAAGCTGTCCATGACTCGCGGCGATCGTCGTGCGCTCTCACGCGTCCCTGATCCGGAGCAAGTCAGGACCGGCAGCGAGCGACGCGGCGGGGCGGACAGCGACAGTGACCAGGCGATGTTCAGCATGCGGTTTGTGGCTGACTTCAATGTCAAGCTGATGAATCGGCGACGCGGAGGCAAAAAGGGGTATGAGGTCAAGGCGGCGGACATCTCGACGACCGGTATTCTGGTCGAGCTGGGCGGCAGCGACGAGCTGGCCGAGCATTACAAGGTCGGCACCAAATGCCATCTGCGCTTTGATATTCCACCCGGCACGATGCCCGAAGGCTTCGAGTCTGCCGTACGGGTAGAGGCCGAGGTCGTGCGCGTATTCCGCCGCGAGGAGAATGGCACGTCGCGCTGGATGGCAGGCTTTGTGTTCAACGAGCCGCTGACGCATTATTTTAAACGCCGTCGTTGGGGATACTCCATATATATGGCGAGCAGCATGCTGCTCCTCTCGGTGCTGTTCATCATGCTGATGCGCGCCGAGAGCATCCTCTACTTCAAGTACAACTGGATGCTCTACCTGTACAGCATCATCGCCGCGGTATTCCTGATCAGCCGCTATCTGTTCGGCGCCCTATACCGCGATGTGCCGGTCGATCCGCATTATACGCCTGGCGTCTCGATCATCATCCCTTGCTTCAATGAAGAGCAATGGATACGTCGGACGGTGCTCAGCTGCATCAACCAGGACTATCCGGTGGACAAGCTGGAGGTCATCGTCGTCGACGACCAATCGACCGACCGCTCGGTGGAGGAGATCCAGAAGGTGATCGACCTCGTGCACAAGGAAGCGGAGCGCTTCAAGGTCAAGGATCGGCTCAAGCTGCATGTGCTGCCGGTCAATGGCGGCAAGCGCGAGGCGCTGGTCAAGGGTGTGGAGATGGCCAAGCATCCGCTCGTCGTCTTCGTCGACTCGGACAGCTTCCTGGAATACTCAGCGATTCGCCATCTCGTCCAGCCGTTCAAGGACCCGCAGATGGGCGGCGTGGCCGGACGCACCGATGTCGAAAACAAATTTACCAACTCGGTAACCAAGCTGCAGACGGTCCGCTACTACATCGCCTTCCGCATAATGAAGGCGGCCGAATCGTACTTCGATAGCGTCACCTGTCTGTCGGGTCCGCTCTCTTGTTATCGCAAGGATCTTGTGCTGAAGCACAAGGATGCTTGGCTCACGCAAAAGTTTCTGGGCCATCCGGCAACCTTCGGCGACGACCGCAGTATGACCAACTACATCCTGCAGACGCATCGCACAGGGTACCAGGACAAAGCGATTTGCTCGACGATCGTGCCCTCCGACATGGGGGTCTTCCTGAAGCAGCAAATGCGCTGGAAGCGTTCGTGGCTGAGAGAGTCGTTGCGCGCGGGTGGATTTATCTGGCGCAAGGAGCCGTTTATGGCGCTCTTCTTCTACATTGGACTTATCGTACCGATCGCAGCGCCGGTTATCGTGCTGCACAATCTGTTATACGTCCCGCTTGTGCACGGGATTTTCCCCGGCACCTTCCTGATGGGGCTGCTGCTCATGGCGTTGCTGATGAGCTTCGCGCATCTGCTGTTCCGACGCAGCCGATTATGGATTTTTGGCATCGTATTTTGTATCTTCTACGAGCTCGTCCTGCTATGGCAGATGCCTGTGGCATGGGTTACCTTCTGGAAGTCGACCTGGGGCACGCGGCAGACGCCGCAGGACGTAGAGGCCCAGGAGCGCAAGGAACGGAAGCGCGCGCGCAAGCGGGGCAAGGAGAGCGGCGTATCGCTCTAATCGTCATTCGCTATCATTTTATCTAAGGAAGGAGCTGCGGCAAGGTGGATCAGACGTTCGACTACCGCAAAAAGAACAGACGCAAACGGGTGCGAACGGTGCTGCAGCTGGCGACGCTGCTGGTGCTCGGCTATCTCGTCATCCATGCGGTATTCGACATCGAGACGTACCGGGAGCCGGAGCGGCAGCAATGGACCAATGACAAGGGCTTCGTCGCCCTGTCTTACTTTGGCGTCAGTCGCTCCGGCACGCCGACGCTGATCGCCAAGGATCGGCTCGAGCAGCACTTGCAAGCATTATACGATCACGGGTATACGTCGATCTCGCAGCAGGATATCCTGGACTATTACAAGCAAGACAAGCCGCTGCCGGAGCGGGGACTGTTCCTCTCCTTCGGCGATGGACGCAATGACTCGAGCCTGTTCGCCCAGCCCTTCATGGAGCGGTATAACTTCAAGGCGACGATGCTGTCCTACGCCAACAAGATGGACGGCAAGGACTCCAAGTTCCTGACGCCCGAGGAATTGCTCAAGATGACGCGCAAGGGCTACTGGGAGCTCGGCAGCAACGGGTATCGACTCACCTACATCAATATCCACGACGAGGACGGGCGATTCATCGGCCTGCGCGACGAGGGGGACTTCCCGGAGATCGATTGGGCGCGCTCCTATACGCACTACCTGATGGACTTCCTGCGGGACGGCGACGGCATCCCGACTGAGGACAAGACGGAGATGGACGAGCGTATTACCTATGACTATAACGAGATGGAGCGGATCTACAAGAGCAAGCTCGGCGACGTGCCCAGCACGTATATGATCATGCATGCCAATACGATGTACAACGGCATGAACCATCTGGTCGAGAAGGTGAACGCACGCCATATCCCGCGCCTGTTCGACATGCACTTCAATCGCGAGGGCAATGCCTTCAACGGCGCGGGCGGCGAGCTCTATAATCTCACGCGCCTGCAGCCGGCTCCGTACTGGTACACCAATCATCTGCTTATGAAGCTCAGAGAGGATACGGGCGATGCGATGCGATTCATCGTGGGCGACACGAAACGTGCCGAAGATTGGCAGCTGCTCGAAGGCGCAGCCGAGTTCATCGACAGTCGGATCGCGCTCACCTCGACGCCTGGCGGTCCGGGCAGACTCTATCTGACGGGACACGAGAGTGAGGGAGATGTGCAGGTGAAGGCTCAGCTCTCCGGCACTGTCGTCGGCCAGCAGTCGGTCTATGTGCGCTACGACCGTGAGCGCGCCGCGTATGTCCAGGTGAAGCTGGCGGACAATGTGCTGCACGTCATTGCCAAGCAGCCGGGTCAAGCCGCCGAGACGATCTGGACGCATGAGTTCCCCGGACTGGAGAAAAATCGCCAGTATCCGCCAGGCATGATGCAGCAGCGGCCGCTCGAGGCGACGCTGCGCGGCGAGGCTCTGACGGTGAGCATGGATGGCGTCGTCCTCGCCGAGGGGATTAAGGTCGGCGCCGCAGCTGAGCGCGGCAGCGTGATGCTGGAGTCGGAGGCGAGTCCGCTGAATAAGAAGGATACGATCTATGACGGCGTATTCGACAATCTCGAGGTGCGGACGATTCATGCCGACGGCAGCGTCGGGGCGGCGATCTACGACAACCGATTGCAGGGCCTGGAGCTAATCGTCTCCAAGGTGCGCAAGTCGGTGGATCGTGCGGTTGATTGGGCGATTGAGACGTTCTGACCTCATCGGGGGCTGGACAGACGAGGAGGCGAGCGGAGATGAAGAGGAGGCGTGCGGGCTGGTGGCTGGCTGCAGCCGCAGCGGGGCTGTGCGCTGCGGCAGGCGTCGTCATCTGGCTGATCGACCGTCAGGAGCTGGTGTATGAGCCGGCGCCCGGTCCGCTCGAGCTGACGGCGTGGCTGCCGGAGTGGCAAGCGGAGGCGGCGCTCACGGATGCGCAGCAACTGAAGACACTGCTGTCGGGGCTGTACGCCTTTGGCATCTACTTTGACGAGAGCGACCGACTGCTCATGCGGGGCGCCTTTGCTGCCATGTGGGATGAGCTCGCAGCCTTCGGCGATCATCGCGAGGCCTTGCATCTGAGTCTGGTCAATGACCGCATCCTGCAAGACGGCACGTCGGTGCAAAAGGACCCTGAGCTGGTCGAACGGCTCGTAGCCACCCCGGAAAGCCGCTCCCGGCATATCGACGAGATCCTGGAGCTGGCAGGGCGAATCGACGCAATAGGCGTCGAGATCGACTATGAGCGGATCGAGGAGACGGCATGGGACGGCATGGTACGCTTCATCGCGGAGCTCTACTCGGCGACTGAGTCGCGTGGCCTGTCGCTGCGGGTCGTCCTCGAGCCGCGCGCGCCGCTCGAGCGGCTCAGCCTGCCGGAGGGACCGCAATATGTAATGATGGCGTACAATTTGCATGGTACGCATAGCGGGCCGGGGCCGAAGACGGATCATGCGATGATCAAGCGACTGACGAAGCGGCTGAGGCATGTTCCCGGTCGGCCGGTGCTGGCGCTTGCGACTGGAGGCTTCGATTGGGGAGCGGACGGTAAGGTGGTCGCGCTCACCGAGCAGCAGGCTGCTGCGCTGGCCGACTCGACAGGCAGCGAGCCTAAGCGGGATGGCGCCAGCGGCGCGCTGTCCTTTAGCTACACGGGCGAGAGCGGCGCCCATACGGTATGGTATGCCGATGGAGAGACGCTGACCCGATGGATCGACTGGTCCCGCCAGGGCGGGATTGACCGGATCGCGTTGTGGCGGCTCGGGGGGATGCAGCCGGATACGGTGCATCGCCTGATGCTTTATTAAGGGACGTAATTGCCCCCATGGCGGGCGGGCCATTCCGTCCCTTTTGGCATATCGGAGCGCCATTGATTGAGCGCTTCCAGCATCGGGTAATGGAAGGGGCAAAGGAGGTAGAATAAACGATGAAATTTCAAGATCAATTGTCGCGCTTGAAAGAACGAGTCTTCTCCCCCGAGCACCAGATCCTGACCGTCTATCTGAACACAGAGCCGGAGCGCAAGCAGCAGACCTCGTGGAAGCTGCATCTGAAAAACGGCATGAATCGACTGACGGAATACGCGCGCGCCGAAGGCGACACCGCACAGGAAAAACAACTGATGAAGCTGCATAGTCTGCTGGAATCCACGATTAACGAACACCGAGGCGACCTCAAGCGAGGCATCGTCCTTGTCGTATGCCCGGAGGCGGGCGTCCTGTTCCTGGAGAAGCTCCAGGTGCCTTCGCCTAACGCCTTCTACTGGCAGAGCGAGCCGGAGCTGGAGGAGCTGGAAAGCCTGTTCCGCCAATATCCGGCGGCAGGCATCGTGCTCGTCGGCAGCGACAGCGTCACAGTCGTCGATACGATGCTGGGCGAGATCGAGCGGGAATGGAACTACGAGTGGGACAGCGACAGCGAGGACTGGAAGCAATACCAGGGCATCGCCGCCTCGGTGCGGACGGCTTCGGGGGCGCGTCATCGCGACCAGTTCGACAAGCGCCTCGGCGCGAATCGCCAGCGCTGGCTGAAGCGGCTCTCGCCAATCCTCGAGCGTCACAGGCAGCGCAACCGCTGGCAGGAGATCGTCCTGGCCGGCGAGTCAGGACTGACGCAGGAGCTGGCCAAGGAGCTGAACGGCAGTCAGCCGCGCATCCTTGCCAAAAACCTGAACGGCATGACGGCCAATCAAGTGCTGCAGGAGGTCTACGCTTAGCCGCGCTATCACGCGATATCAACAGACGCGATATCATCACTTGGCGGCGCACCGCCATGACGCGTTGCGGCACGAAGCGGTTTCGCCTTGCCAACCGCGAGCAGGCTCATTATACTGGGCATGTACGATATACCTATCTAAGGCGGTGTCCAGCACATGGCGAATAACAGTATATTGAGCGGCGGCGGATTCCATCATATCGCGATTCGCGTAGCCGATTTTGAGGCGTCGATCCGATTTTACGAAGCGCTTGGCTTCCGCGAGAAGATCCGCTGGGGCGAGGGCGACAGCCGCGGCATCCTGCTCGACTCCGGCGACGGCAACTATATGGAGATTTTCGCTGGCGGCACCCGCGAGTCGAAGCCTGAGGGCGCACTCCTCCATGTCGCCTTCCGCACTGACGATATCGACGCGGCGATCGAGGTGGCTCGGGCCGCCGGCGCCGAGGTAACGGTCGAGCCCAAGGATCTGATCATCTGCCCGGACCCGCGGACGCCTGTCCGCATCGCGTTCTTCAAAGGCCCGGACGGCGAGCTGATCGAGCTATTCCAGAGCACGGGCGAGAATCCGCTGTAGACGGCACGCGCGCTCTTGTCCGAGGACAAGCCTTCATACTCACTGCAACGTGGGGTGAAGGCTTTTTTGGCGCGGACGCGCTACATTAACGGGTTACATAATCTGGACGATGGACAGACTAGACCAGGGCTTGTTGAGCGCAAAAAAACCGCAAGCGTATGCTTGCGGCCTTTTCATGGAGGAAGAGGCAATCAGAGCGGCATTGCGTCCGATGCGAGCTTCCGATGGTCGCGCGGCGCGGCGCCCATCACTTTTTTGAACATGCGCGAGAATAGCAGCTGGTCGGGATAGCCGACCGACTGGGAGATCTCGCCGATCGAGAGCGAGGTGGTTTTCATCAGCTCGGCCGCCCGCTCCATCCGGTAGCGGATCAGATAGTTTTGCGGGGTTGCGCCGACGATCTCCTTGAACAGCTTGGACATATACTTGCGGTTCAGGTTGAGCTCGCGCG